>Ga0268263_1000099_pt1 | contig 228829 bp, 175 predicted proteins | sample Biomet5_FD_190358 | JGI IMG/M metagenome (GOLD analysis project Ga0268263, IMG submission 190358) | Microbial communities from bioreactor (seeded with sewage sludge) at LBNL, California, USA - Biofuel metagenome 5 (SPAdes) (version 4) | ecosystem: Engineered > Bioreactor > Anaerobic >... | reverse complement strand
CCTTGTATTAAGTTTCTGTTTTAATCTCTGTCCAGTATGTTTTTCCTTCAATCTATTATTGACGGTTCGACTTTACCCTGTAAAATCTCTTGTACTACTATCTCTAATCCTTTCAAAGAACTCTTTCGGTCGCTTTTTCAAAGCTCACCTTTCTGCAAAAAACAACCGAGAACTTCTCAGACTCGGCTTCTAAGGCGAAAGGGTTACAAAGATACTGCTTAATATTTAATCTCCAAAACTTTCTTCGGATTTCTCAAAAAAAAGTAAGGAGGAATTCTATCAAACATTCGTTGTGTGCTTCTCTCTTAAAGCGGGTGCAAAAGTAAAAGGTTTTCGGTTACAGTGCAAGTTTTTGAGGCATTATTTTATGCTATAAAACATATTTCTTTCAAACGACTAACTATCAACCATTAAAAAACGAAAATAATTAAAGCGAAAGCCGCTACAGATATTCCATAATAGATTCTTGTCTAAATTAAGAGTAGAAAAAATCCGACAAAAATGATTCCATTTTTATATGATTATCATTTTTTTGTCTAAGTTTAAATGGAATTCGCGTGTTTATTTTTTATAAAACTGGACGTTTTTACAAACACACTCGTTTTGTTTTAAAGGATATAGGCTCTTAAAAAGCCTGTTTTTTGTAAAAAGTCGTAAAAAAAGAGACAAGATATTTAAATCAACCAAACAAGAATAAACTATCAGACTAAATTTGCATCTTTGATCTATGAATGATCCACCAGAACATTTCAAGGTTTGTACACACTTAAACGTAATAAAATGAAACGAGCCCATGATCTATCGCTCACACAAGTGAACGTTTTAAGTAGCGAAAGCAAAAACAAAACTTGTTTTTGGTTATGCTGAGTCACGCAAAACGACTGTTTAGAATAAACGAACAATTATTTGGCGAGTTATATCGAATACCTAAATATTAAAATAAATAATAATAAGATGAAAAAGACGATTTGCATGTTTTTATTTTTGTCGCTTGGTTTCACTGCAATCAGAGCACAAAATGGTGAGAAAAATTTCATTGACAGACCTTATATAGAGGTAACCGGAAAAGCCGAGATGGAAATCATACCTGATCAAATCTATCTGAACATTGTCATTAACGAAAAAGACAACAAAGGAAAAATGGTACTGGCTCAAGCTGAGAAGAATATGCTTTCCCTATTGAAAGAAATCGGTATCGATATAAAAAAAGACCTATCAGTAAAGGATATGTCCAGCAACTTCAAGAATTATTGGATAAAAAGTTCTGAAATTATGACAAGCAAGGAGTATCAGTTACTGGTTAATAGTGCACAAACAGCAGGTAAAGTGATGCAAGGACTTGAGAAAATCGGGATATCAAACGTTTCAATCGAGAAAGTGGATCATTCGAAAATAGATCAATTTCGAAGAGAAGTGAAAGTCAATGCGGTCAAAGCTGCCAGAGAAAAAGCAACAGATATGGCACAAGCCATCGGACAAAATGCGGGGAAAGCAATCTATATCCAGGAAATCGAATACAACAATTTCTCATCAATGAGAAGAAACCCCGCAAACATTATGGTCAAAATGACAGCTGCAGATGCATTGGAATCGGAAGCCATACCGGATATTGCATTTGAGAAAATCAAGTTGGAATATCAGGTCAACGCAAAATTCGAACTAAACTAAATTATTGTCATGGAGATAGTTTCAAAAGGTACTCTTCAGGCAAGTACACCTGGCAGATCAACCAATGACTTTATCTCTATATAGGGTCTATCCGGTTTTTCTGCCGTCTCATGCTGCCAAACGGTGTCGAAAGGCACATGAACGGCTTTACCGCCAATGGCCAAAACAGGAAGTACATCTGATTTCAAAGAGTTTCCGACCATCAGGAATTCTTCAGGTTGAATATCCAAAGTCTTGATCAGACTTAAATAATTGGATTCACATTTTTCGCTTACCACTTCGATATGGTGGAAAAACGGAAGCAAACCGGATTTCCCAAGTTTTCTTTCCTGATCGAGCAAGTCTCCTTTGGTAACAACTATCAGGCGATATTTATCCTGCAAAAAAGGTAGAACTTCCATTACTCCGGGAAACAATTGAACAGGTTTGTTCAGAAGAGAACGTCCCAATGCAAGAATCTCTCTGATCACAGTAGCAGATACTTTTTCATGACTAATGCGCAGAGCTGTTTCAATCAAGGAAAGTGTATAGGCCATAGCCCCATACCCATACCATTCCATATTCTTCATTTCTGTCCGGAATAGTTCGGCTGTAAGCTCTTTCTCAGGCATATATTCTGTAAGGAGCGCACAAAAGGATGCTTCAGTTTCGCTAAAATATAATCCATTGACCCACAAAGTGTCGTCCGCATCAAAACCGATAACCTTGATTGATTCCATTCTTATCAGATAAACAAAAACAAATATACAGTATCCGGAACGAATCAACAAACCAGCCGGAACTTTCCTGTTTGACAAACAACATTCAAAAATAAAGGAATTCCTCTTTTACATCCCAACAATGATTGTCGGGATAAAATAAAAATGTACTTTTGAAAATCAATTCTAAAAATTGTCCCATGGATTTCTCATCATTGAAAAGACTTTCTTTCAAGCACAAGAACAACAAATTATTTTATTATATAGCCGGATACTCCAGTTTGGTTGTTCCAAATTGGCTTTTCCGCTTACGTTTGGACAAGGAACTGCTAAAAATAAAACAATATGATGCTGACTATATCAATGGAAGGGTAGAATATTACAATAAGCTTGACGGTAGTTATGTGATGCCTCAAAATGAAGATCGACTCTCGAATTTTAAACTTGGGAAAAAGTTGAAAACCTACTTTTTTGACGCATACAGATATTCCCGTTTTTTTAATTCCAGGCTCGGTGTCCACTTTTTGTTCGGTGACATCGATTACGTACCGGAAAAGCCTTCCATCGTCAAGAGCAGACCCATTTGCGACAACAATGCCAATGCTGTAATCATTAAACTGGACAGCATCCGCCATTTTATTTTCACACATGACAAAAAAACTTTTGAAAGTAAAAAGGATATGCTGGTCTGGAGAGCAAAAGTCGCACAGATACACAGGGCCAAATTTCTTGAGATGTATTTCAATAATCCCATTTGCAATATCGGTCAGGTGAAAAAAGGTAGAATGTGTCAGGAATTTTTGGTTCCGAGAATGACCATTACCGAACATCTCGATTACAAGTTTATCCTATGCCTGGAAGGTTTTGATGTGGCCAGCAACCTTAAATGGGTGATGTCCTCCAACTCCATTGCCGTCATGCCCAAGCCCAAATTTGAAACCTGGTTCATGGAAGGCACACTGTTGCCGGATTATCATTATATCATCATCAAGGATGATTATTCGGACCTCGAAGAAAGACTGACTTATTATATCACACATCCCGATAAAGCCAAACAGATCATAGCACATGCCCATCAATATATTGAGCCATTTAAAAACAAGAAAATGGAAAAGCTCATCTCATTGCTTGTTCTTCAGAAATATTTTAAAAAGACAGGACAGCTCTGATCAAACTGAAACAAAGTCCATACAGATGGAAACAGTAGAACAACCATTCTATCCAAAGAAATCGATACATTTGTAATGAGAAGGAAGATTTATCAGGTAAAAAATATCACCTTATACTATATCATACCTTTATGAAAATGCCCAAAATCGACTTTTTTTATACCGGGAAATCCGACCTCCTTCAAACGCAAAAGGATTCTGCTTTATCCTGCGTTTTTCATGCAGAGACAAATCCAAATTCAGCAAAAGGCCTTCTGGATATCATACAGTGCACAAAAGAAGATTATTTCATCCTTTTCAACAAGCCTTTCTTACCCGTTTTTGGAAAATTCGCCATCGACAGGATGATACAGGTTGCCGAAGATTCAAGATCCGGTATGGTTTATACCGATTACCACGAGATCAAAGAAGGCATTAGAAAGGCACATCCTCTGAATGATTATCAAACCGGCAGCATCCGCGATGATTTTGACTTCGGCCCTTTACTCTTGATCAGGACAGAGGCTGCCAGAAAAGCAATGATTGAAGAAAAATCAAATTACAGTTTTGCCGCCCTTTATGATATGAGACTGAAGATTTCACAGAACTATCCTTTGGTACATCTGAATGAATATCTATACACCCTCGAAGAAAACGACCTGCGAAATTCAGAAGAGAAGATGTTCGCTTACGTCGATCCGAAAAACAGGGCTGTTCAGATTGAAATGGAGCAAGCATGCACGGAGCATCTGAAAGCAATCGGAGCATGGTTTCCCCCCATATTCGAAGATATTGACCTTCATAAAGGAACTTTTCCTGTAGAAGCCTCTGTCATCATTCCTGTCAGAAACAGGATCAGAACCATCACCGATGCCATTGACTCCGTTTTGAATCAGAAAGCAAATTTCGCCTTCAACCTGATTGTCATTGACAACCATTCGACAGACGGCACAACAGCCGCCATCGCTGAAAAAGCCGATAAAGACAAACGCATCATCCACCTGATTCCGGAACGCGAAGACCTGGGTATCGGCGGATGCTGGAACGAAGGCGTGCAACACCCGGAATGCGGGCGGTTTTCCATACAATTGGACAGTGATGATGTTTACAGCGATACAAATACGTTGAATCGAATCGTGACAGAATTTTATGCACAAAATTGTGCCATGCTGGTGGGCAGCTACCGGATGTGTAATTTTGAGCTGCAAACCATACCTCCGGGCATCATCGACCATCGGGAATGGACCCCTGAAAACGGGAGGAACAATGCGCTCAGGATTAACGGCCTCGGCGCACCAAGAGCATTCTTCACCCCTGCCCTGAGAAAGATCAAAGTACCCAACACCAGTTACGGAGAAGATTACGCACTGGGTTTGCAGTTCTCCCGAAAGTGGCAGATTGGACGCATCTATGAAGTACTTTACCTTTGCAGACGTTGGGACGACAATTCAGACGCTGCTCTCGACCTCAACAAGCTGAACGCCAACAACGCTTACAAAGACAAACTGCGAAGCATTGAGATTGCAGCCAGACAAAGAATAAACTGTTAACATTTTGGCTTATGAAAAATTTCACCTATTCGAACCCGGTAAAAATCATCTTTGGGAAAAATACCATTCCAGCATTGGCGGTTGAAATTCCTAAAAATGCAAGAACACTGATCCTTTACGGAGGAGGTAGCATCAAACGCAATGGCGTTTATGATCAGGTGATTGAAACCTTAAACGGAAAAATCCACTTTGAATTCTCCGGAATCGGCGCAAACCCCGAATATGAGACCTGTTTAAAAGCCATAGAGCTGATCAGGGAAAAAAATATTGATTTTCTCTTGGCGGTAGGCGGAGGTTCCGTCATCGATGCCACCAAATTCATAGCCCTGGCCAGTCAGGCTGAAGGCGATCTTTGGGAAATTGTGACAAAGTATAAATATCCCTACAAAGCCATGCCATTCGGAACTGTACTGACCTTGCCTGCCACAGGATCTGAAATGAACTGCAATGCAGTCATCACCAAAGCGGAAACGCATGACAAGAAATCATTCAACACGCCGCTGGTCTTTCCGCGATTTTCCATTCTCGATCCGGAAACCACCTATTCCCTCCCGGCACGACAAATCGCAAACGGAGTGATAGATACCTTTGTCCACACCACAGAGCAATACCTAACCTACCCTGTGGGTGGAGCTTTGCAGGATTATTTTTCCGAAGCCATCTTAAAGGTTCTGGTCAAAAACGGAGAACAAGCATTGAAAGTTCCGAAAAATTATGAAGTGCGCGCTAATCTGATGTGGGCATCCACATGGGGTCTGAACGGTTGGATTGCTCAGGGGGTTCCAGAAGATTGGGCCACCCACATGATCGGCCATGAACTGACGGCTTTTTTCGGTTTGGATCATGCTCAAACATTAGCCATTGTTTTGCCCGGCGTGCTCGATGTCATGCATGAAGAAAAAGCCGACAAACTGCTTCAAATGGGAGAACGTGTTTTCGGCATTTCCGAAGGGAACAAGGAGGAACGCGTTTTTGCCGCCATACATTCTGTTGACTCCTTTTTCAGAGGTATGGGCGTCGGAACGCATCTCTCCAACTACGGTCTGGGCAAGGAAGCCATTGACAAAGTCGTTGAAAGATTCAGGGAAAGAGGCTGGATTTTGGGTGAACATCAAAACATCACTCCTGAAATGGTGGAAAAAATCCTGATTAAACGGCTTTAGAAGATGCAAGATTACAGGCAACTATTTCAGAGACAGTCAACAACATGGCCTTTAGCGGAGAAAAACTATCAAGCATTATCCGAAGTCGTTTTCAAGGATTTGACGATTGACCACATTCGGATCAGGTTGCAATTCAATCCCGGCAGGATGACGTCCTCCGCTGCCGATACCTCCAAAGACGCCATCCGGGCACGTCCTTGTTTCCTTTGTGCCGAAAATCGTCCTTCCGAACAGGAAAGTCTGACCTTTAAAACGAAAAATGCTTCCATTTCCGAATTTCAGATTCTGGTAAATCCCTTTCCCGTTTTCCCGCAGCATTTCACCATAGCCTCAACAGAGCATCAGCTTCAAGCCATTCACGGAAACTTCAAGTCTTTCCTCCAACTGGGAAAAAGCATGGAAGATTGTGTCATTTTCTACAATGGCCCCCGTTGCGGAGCATCCGCTCCCGACCACCTGCATTTTCAGGCAGGCAGCAAAGGAATTATACCCCTCGAGTCGGATTACGGCCAATGGAAAAAAACGCTTATCCGGAAAGGGCAGGATATGTCTGTTTCAAAAATGGAAGGTCTCCTGAGAAACGGTTTGGTGATGGAAGGTTCGGATTCTAACGAACTGTCAGATGCCTTTGAACAATTGTTGGATTTACTAAAATCGGAAAATCCTGCATCCACAGAAGAGCCCATGCTTAATTTGCTTTGCTGGTACCAAAACGGAAGTTGGATTTGTCTGATCTTTCCGCGTAAGGCGCATCGTCCAAAATGTTACTTCAAGAATGATGACACCAAATTATTGATCAGTCCGGCGGCCGTGGAAATGGGTGGCGTGATGGTCGCTGCACGTCGGGAAGACTTTGATAAAATCGAAGAAAAAGAGATAAGAGAAATATACGGTGATGTTTCGGTTTCAGAAAAAGAAATCGATCTGATTTCCAAAAAATTTAAAGAAAGAAAACCATGAATCATCAAGAACCCATGCTCGAATACACGGATATTCTCCATCATTATTATCCAAATACAGAATTAAAGCATTTATACGATTAATCATGCAAAAACACAATCCCTGGACTTGGATCCCGTCACTTTATTTCGCAGAAGGCCTGCCGTATGTAGCCGTCATGACCGTTTCACTGATCATGTTCAAAAGGTTCGGGCTTTCCAATACCGATATCGCATTTTACACCAGCTGGCTGAATTTGCCGTGGGTCATCAAAGGAATCTGGAGTCCCTTCGTGGATTTGATCAAGACCAAACGCTGGTGGATCGTTACCATGCAATTATTGATCGGTGCAGGATTGGGCGGAGTTGCATTCTGCCTGCCCACCCCACATTGGTTTCAATTCAGCATGGCTTTTTTCTGGTTACTTGCCTTCAGCTCGGCCACCCATGATATCGCAGCAGACGGTTTTTACATGTTGGGGTTAAAAGATACGGACCAAGCCTTTTTTGTAGGCATCCGAAATACTTTCTACCGTCTGGCCATGATCAGCGGCCAAGGTCTGCTCATCTATCTGGCTGGTTTTTTAGAGGAAATGCCTTTGCCGAGATTCGCACAGAGCATGGGAAACATTCCGTTCGCCTGGTCTGTGACCTTTCTGGTAATGGGAATTTGTATGATACTATTCGGCATCTATCATTTCTTTATGCTTCCAAAACCAACGGCGGACGTCCCTAATCCAAGCAGGACAGTCAAAGAAATCCTGAAAGAATTCGGGATGACTTTTGTCAGTTTTTTCACGAAAAGAAACAGCATTCTGGCCATTGCTTTTCTCCTTTTTTACCGATTTTCGGAAGCACAACTACAAAAAATATCCCCGCTTTTTCTGATTGACAGTCTGGAAAACGGAGGCTTGGGGTTAAGTACTTCCGCCTATGCCACAGTCTATGGAGTCGTCGGTGTCATTGCCCTGATCCTGGGAGGCATTCTGGGGGGCATCGTCATTGCAAAAAACGGACTCCGCCGATGGATCTGGCCCATGGTTCTTTTCATGAGCCTACCCAACCTGACTTCCATTTATTTTGCTTATGCACTGCCGGATAATCTTTGGATCATCAACGCCGGTGTTGCTTTCGAACAATTCGGCTATGGTTTTGGATTTACAGCTTATACCCTTTTTATGATTCAGTTTTGTAAGGGCGAACATCAGACGGCACATTACGCCATCGCCACCGGTTTTATGGCTTTAAGCATGATGTTGCCCGGTATGTTTGCAGGTAAAATCCAGGAAGCAATGGGCTATCAACATTTCTTTATCTGGGTCATGATTTGTGCCTTGGTGCCTTTCATTTTGGTCGGATTGGTTCATCCCAAACTTGAAAAAGCAGAAAAGGTTTCGGATTAGCGTAAAAGGGGCAAATACCAATAAATGATGATTGTCAGTTGGATATCAAATGTTTATTTTTGCACCGAAATAAGTTTTTTCAATGAAAATGAATTCAATTCTCGATACCAAAACCATCACACCGGAGACAAAGATGATTGACCTTCTACGGAACAATCTGAATCTGTTGTTTGTTTTGAACCAGTTTTCCATTCCGCTGGGTTTCGGAGAAAAGACCATTCAGGAAGTTTGCGTAAAAAACGGGGTGGATACACAAAGTTTCATCACCTTGATTTGTTTTCACTTCAATCGTGATAATCAGGATATTCAGAGACTGAATACCTTGTCTCCGGGTACGATTCTGAATTATCTGAAAAAATCGCACAATTATTTTATCGGTTACAGGCTTCCGGAAATCCGGCAACAATTCGCGACGGCACTGGATGTTGGAAGTACGAGGAAAACCATCCTCTCCTATTTTGAGGATTATGAAAAAGAAGTCAGGGATCACATGGGATATGAAGATGACGTATTCTTCCCTTATGTAGAAAATCTTTTAGCCGGTAAAGAACAAAAGGATTATTCCGTCAAATTATTCGAGGCCAGGCACAACAACATTGAAGAAAAGCTGGATGACCTGATCAACCTGATCATCAAATACCTGCCGACATCCGGATACACCTTCAAATTAACAGATATACTGGAAGACCTTCGTGTCTGTAACAGGGATTTATACCTTCATACCTTTTTGGAAGACAAAATTCTGGTTCCGAAAATCAAGAGATTGGAAAAAAATGCCCCGAATGAAGAAATAAAAGTGACAAAAGAAACAGAAGACCTCAGTGACCGTGAAAAAGATATTGTCCGCAGTGTCGCAAAAGGTTTGAGCAATAAAGAAATTGCAGACGAACGCTTCATTTCCATTCATACGGTCATTACACACAGACGCAATATCAGCCGGAAGCTTGGAATTCATAGTCCTGCCGGTCTGACGGTTTATGCCATTCTCAACAATCTGGTGAACATAGAAGACTTACGCCAATAATAAGACGAACCAGCCCCCGCTTCATCTTGGAAAGGGGGCCGGAACAAAATCCAACATCCCGCCTTGAATCAAATCCGGATGAAAAAACAAACGATCAGATGAAAAAGTCCGGTCAGAAATAGTTGATTAACAAGCCATTTCTCCGGCGTTTTTCTTTGCAGAAAGTAGGTTGTACGCCCCTTTTATTACAACTTTCGCATCTTTCGCATTGACTTTTTCAGGTAGGATTATTTCCGTAAACCCTTTATCTGAAACGCCTTTTTGTACTTGTATCATACGGTATTCGGTAAAATTCTTGCCACTTTCCACCTTGTTTCTGTCGAAAACAAAAATGTAATCTTTGTCGTCGAAACTGACAATGGCTTCCGAAGGTACGGACTTAACCCGATCGCTTGAAGCTTCAATAATGGCATTCACATACATGCCTGGCAAGATGTTTTTACAATGATTGGTCACATTGGCGTAAACGTTGTATGTCTTATCACTGTTTACCGATTTGCTGGTTTGATAAATCACCGCTTCGTGCTGTTCTGTTTCATTATTTATAAAGAAACGAATCTGCTGTCCGATGGATACTTTATCAGCATCTTTCTCGAATAAAGTAAGTTCAAGAAAAAGTTTGTCCCTATTTACAATCTCAAACAATACATCGGATTCTGTCACTGACTTTCCGATACTTACATTGACTGCTTTCACATAGCCGGAAATAGGTGAAACCAAAGGCACAGACCGCCTGATATTATTCTCATTCAACCGGTAAGGGTTTATGCCGATCAGTGCCAGTTTCTGCTCCAAAGCTTTCATCTGAACTTTAAGGCTCTTATAATCAGAAGTAACCTGTTGCATGTTCTTTTGAGAGGCAACTTCGTTTTTGTAAAGGTCGTTTTGACGTTCATATTCGGCTTTGGCAAATTCAAGCTTATTTTTTGCTTCCAGATAATTCTGTTGCAAATCGACAAACGCTTGATTTTCGATGATAGCCAATGTTTGTCCTTTTCTGACAGCATGACCAGGCATCAGAGAGGTGCTTTTTATAAAACCGCCCATAGGCATACAAACGGTAGCCAGATTCTGAGGGGCGACACCCACAGTTCCGTTTACTTTGAGCGTACCGCTGAGCGACCGCAATTCTATTGCTCCGGTTTCGATGTCGGCAAGCTTGATCTGGTCTTGACGCAACTCAACGATATCTTCGGGGATAACCTCGGCTTCTTTGGTTTCCACTTCCTTTTTGGATCCTCCGTTGCATGACAGGAATATAAAAATAGAAGCCAGGATTAAAAGTGATGATAGGAATTTATTATTTGTCATATTTCGTCTGTTTAAAAGATTTTACCTGTAATAAAATCAATGTTTATAATGGTTTGATTGTAATTGTTCAGTGCTTCGATGTAATTTTGCTTAATATTTAAAGCACGGTTCAGGTTCATCGTATAATCGAGATAATCTATTGCACCTGCCTTGTAACTGAGTGTTGCCTGTTCAATCATTAAATCGGCTTCAGGTATAGCCTGACTCTCATAAAAGTTCACGCTATTGCTGTATTTTTCATATTCACCCATCAACGAACGATAACTTCCGGAAAGCGATTTTGAATAATACTCGGCATTTGCCTGAGCAGATTGCTCTTTTAGCCTGGCAGCTTTTATTTTGGAAGTATTGGACAAAAACCATAAAGGAACGGCTATGCCGGCTTGAATACTCGTGAAGCGATCTCCGGTACCGAAGGTTCGTGATGCCCCATTTACCTCTTGAACCCCTTGCATGGTTTGACTGAAATAGCCGATACTAAGATCAGGCATCATACGGCTGCGTTCCAATGCCTTTTCAGCACGTGATATCTCAACTTGTTGTTTAATATATGCTGCCGATGGATTCCCGGCCAAGGTCGAACTATCGTCCGGCATGAACTCCATACGATGTAAAAGGGTGTCTGCCGGAAGTACAGTCGTTTCGACATTCAGTAACGTTTGCAATTTTTGGCTGTAAATAGCGACATCGGCCAGAATCTGTTGCAACTGGTTTTTGACTTCAAGGCTTTGTGAGCGTGCAGTAACCATTTCAAGGCGATTTGTTTCACCTGTTCTTGTTCTTAGTTCGGCTGCCCGTAAAAAGCCGGAATACAAACTATCCTGATAGGTAAATAGTTTTTGTTTTGAATGAAGATAGACCAATTGCCAATAAACCTGTTTTACCTGTGTGGCTATTTCGAGCCGGGACGTTTTTAACTGCCACTCACTGCTTTTGACATTGGCCTTTGCCAGTTTGTTCTGATTAACATAAACCGTGGGAAAAGCAAAAGATTGCGATACGGTAAAACTGTTATCCCTGGTATAAGAATTTATCTGTCCATATTCACCGTCAATTGCTGTTTTTGGGATGTCCCATGATGCGCCTTTCAATGCTTTCTGCGCATATACCGAATAAACGGATGAGCGTATGGATAAATTACTGTCCAAAGCCATCCGGATGGCTTGTTTCGCATTGATAACAGTTATTTGCTGTGCTTTGGCGTTGCCAAAGCAGACTGAGCCAAGCAAAAGCAGCAATACTATAGGCAGTGATTTCGACCGTTTCCTTTTAAAAGCGAACCTGAAGGAATGGGTTGTAAAGAAAACATAAAAGATGGGCAAAACGATCAATGTCAGTAGAGTGGCGGTCATCAATCCACCGATAACCACTGTTGCCAAAGGTTTTTGAACTTCCGCTCCTGCGGAAGTAGACAAGGCCATCGGCAAGAAGCCCATCGAAGCGACGAATGCCGTCATAAGGACAGGGCGTAAGCGGGTACGTAAGCCTTTCAAGACTCGTTCTTTAATATCTGTAACACCATCCTTTTCAAGCCGGTTAAATTCTGCAATCAGCACAATGCCGTTCAATACCGCTATACCAAACAAAGCAATAAAACCAACTCCGGCAGAAATGGAAAAGTTCATACCACGTATCCATAAAGCAAGAATACCACCGATCAACGACATGGGTACGGCCGTATAGATCAACAGGGCTTGTTTTACCGAATGAAAAGTAAAAAACAAAAGCACAAAAATGAGTAACAAGGCCACAGGAACGGCAATTCCCAAGCGATTTTTAGCAGCTTGAAGATTCTCAAACTGACCGCCGTAGGTCACATAATAACCCGTCGGCATTCGCACCTTTGCATCAATTTGTTTTGTAACATCGTCTATAACACTTTGAATGTCCCGATTACGGACATTAAACCCGACAGTAATTCTGCGTTTGGTATTTTCACGGGAAACTTGAGCCGGACCCGATTTGATTTCAACGTCGGCAATCTGTTCAAGAGGAATTTGTCCACCTGTAGGCAATGCAACAAAAAGGCTTTTTACGTCATCGAGATTTTGCCTGTAATCTTTATCCAACCGGACCACCAATCCGAAACGTTTTTCCCCGTCATAGACAACACCCGCCTGACTTCCTGCAAAAGCAGCACGCAAAATACGGTTTGCATCTTCGACGGACAGCCCATATTCAGCAAGTCGGTCTCGATTATATTCCACCTGTACTTGCGCCAGTCCGGTCACTTTCTCCACGTTAATATCTTCAACACCTTGAACTTTCCGGATAATCTTTTCAACCTCAATTGCTTTGTCCGCCAGGGTATTCAGGTCGTCTCCAAATATTTTTACGGCAATATCCTGTTTGGAGCCGGAAAGCAATTCGTTTTGACGCATTTGGATAGGTTGTTGGAATTCGAATTTCACACCAGCCAACGGAACCAGTGCTTCCTGCATTTTCTCAACCAAATCTTCTCTGTTTTCAGCACTCGTCCATTCACTTTTATCTTTTAGAGTGATGATATAATCTCCTGTCTCCATCGGGGTCGGATCTGTCGGAATTTCTCCTGCTCCGATTTTACAAACGGTATGCTTTATCTCCGGAAAAGTTTTGAGCAATATTTTGTTTGCTTTTATTACCTGTTCCACCGTATTTGACAGTGAACCTCCTTGCAGGGTGATTACTCCTGCCGCAAGGTCCCCTTCTTCCAGTTGAGGTATAAACTCTCCTCCCAGACTCTTGAATATAAACAGGCTGATGATGAACAATGCAATGGTGGAAAGAGTTACAGACCTTTTATGCTTTAAAGAAAAAAGAATGGCCGGGTTGTATATTTTTTGAAACCACTTCATCAATTTGTCCGAGAAATTCGGTTTATGCTCGGTGTCCTTGCTCAAAAATAAGGATGAAATCATAGGAACATAAGTCAAAGAAAGAATCGTAGCTCCAATCAATGCAAACGATACCACCTGAGCCATGGGACGGAACATTTTACCTTCGATGCCTACAAGGGCCAGTATCGGTACATAAACAATCAGAATGATTATTTGTCCGAAAGTGGCACTACTCATCATTTGTTTGGCAGACTCAAATACGTTTTCGTCCATTTGATGTTGTGTGAGCCTTTTGATTCCGAGATGGTGCGTTTTGCTCATTGTTATCCGATGGACAGCACTTTCTACGATGATGACCGCACCGTCCACAATCAATCCGAAGTCGATAGCCCCCAGGCTCATCAAGTTTCCGGATACTCCGAAAAAGTTCATCAATGAGATGGCAAAGAGCATGGAAAGCGGGATAACAGATGCCACAATCAGTCCGGCCCTCATATTGCCCAGAAACAAAACCAAAATAAAGATGACAATCAAGGCTCCCTCGATTAAATTTCTTGAAACCGTACCGATAGCACGTCCGACAAGGTCTGAACGATTTAGGAAAGGCTCGATTTTAACTCCTTCTGGCAATGACTTTTGAATAGATTCCACACGTGTTTCAACGTTTTTGATCACCTCATTGGCATTTGCCCCTTTCAACATCATAACGACACCGCCGACTGCTTCGGAAGTATCGACAACAAAAGCACCGTAACGTGTTGCGCTGCCATATTGCACGGTTGCCACATCCCGAATTAAGATAGGTATTCCGGAGGAGTTGCTTTTAACCACTATCTTTTCAATATCTTCCAACGATTTCACTAATCCGATACCACGGATAAAATAAGCAGTCGGCTTTTTATCGATATAAGCACTTCCCGTATTTTCGTTGTTTCTCTCGAGTGCATCAAAAATATCAGTAAGGGTCAAATTCATTCCCCTGAGCCTTTCCGGGTTGATCGCAATTTCATATTGTTTCACAAAACCGCCATAACTGTTAATATCAGCCACACCGGGAGTGCCAAGCATCTCTCTGCGTACAACCCAATCCTGAAGAGTCCGCAACTCCATCGGGTCATATTTATTTTCGAATCCTTTATCTACGGCAAGACGGTATTGGTATATTTCACCCAATCCGGTTGAAATAGGAGCCAGCTCGACTTTGGCTACTCCCGCAGGAATCATTTCTTCGGCTTCTTTGAGTCGTTCACTCATTTGTTGCCGTGCCCAATAAATGTCAACGTTGTCTTTGAATACAACAGTAGTCACGGATAAACCCAAGCGAGAAATGGAGCGAAGTTCAATAATATTTGGGATATTGGCAACGGCTACTTCAATAGGCGCAGTAATAGAGCTTTCTACTTCCTGTACTGCCAAAGATGGAGCAAGCGCAATAACCTGCACCTGGTTGTTGGTTATATCCGGTGTTGCATCAATGGGCAACCGGGTTAAAGAATATATACCCCAACCAATCAGTGCAACAACAAATAGTCCGACAATAAATTTATTTTTTATTGAAAAATGGATGATACGTTCTATCATATCTAAATAGATTGAAAGTTAATACAGGTTCACAGGTTTCCAGATGGCTGAAAATCATGAACATAGAAAAAAATTGAAAGGGAAATACTGTATTAGCCTAATTTTGGCGGTTGCCAGATAGAAGCATAATTATAAGACTCAAAGTCAGAAAGATAAGCACAAACCTGTAATTGCGGTATGGAATAACATTTGAAATCAATGGAGAAATCCTTAAAGCAAACGGGAGTCACACAACAATTACAAGTACAGAAGGGAGAACAGCAATCTATGTCGTTTTGATGGTCAGGGCGTGCTTGCGCAACTCGCTCCACTTGACCGGCAATCGGTTCCTTGAGTCCATCAGCACATGGCACACCCGTCAGGAACAAAATATAAATTGACAATATGAAAGCTATGATTCTCATTATAGAGGACAAATGTAATCATTATGTTCAAAAAATAATCCTCAAAAATTAAAAAACACCTGCAAATACTAAAATTACAGGTGCTTTAAAATTTTTATAGATTTGATGTATCACTTCACATCTTCAAGCATCAAAATCTTTTTATCTTTTTTTATCAGCAAACACAATCCGATGAAAGTGAACAAAGCGTTCAATATCAATCGCTCGTGACTGAACTCATAACCATTGAACCAAACCTTGGAATTTATGTCGAAAACAAAACACAAAATCGGCGATGCAATAGCAACCCAGGGCACATAACGGTCTTTTACCTTTTTCTTTATAAATATCCCGAAAACAAACATTCCGAGTAACGGTCCGTAGGTGTAACTTGCTATTTTATAAACGGTATCGATAACCGAAGCGTTGTTCAGTATGTTAATAACAAAAATAACGACCGCCATAACGACCGCCATCGCAACATGCACTTTGATACGGATAGAAGACACTTCTTTTTCAGTCTTTTTTTTCGGAGTTTCCAGAATATCAATGACAAATGAAGTTGTCAAAGCCGTAAGTGCCGAACCTGCAGCTGCATAAGCCGCCGAAATCAACCCGATGATAAACAGAATACTCACAATGACAGGAAAATACCCCCCTGTGGCAAGGAAAGGGAAAACTTCATCACCTTTATCGGGTAATGTGATGTTGTTTTTCGCGGCAAAAGTATAAAGCAAAACACCGAGCATCAGGAAAAGCAAGTTGATAAAGATCTGCAAGATGCCTCCTGTAATCATGTTTTTCTGGGAATCACGGGAATTTTTGCAACTCAGGGTTTTTTGCATCAAATCCTGATCCAATCCCGTAGTAGCTATCACTGTAAAAACACCGGCCAAGAACTGCTTAAAAAAGAAACGTTTATCGTTCACATCGTCAAAAAAGAAAATCTTCGACATATCTGATTTTTCCATTATATCCAATAAATTTCCACCCAGATTATTAACAATATAGTAGATACACAACCCGACGGAAACAATCAGACTGAAAGTTTTTAGCGAATCCGTCCATATCAGCGATTTAACCCCACCCCGAAAGGTGTAGAGCCAAACAATACCCACTGTGAAAATCAGATTCAAAACAAAAGACAGATGAAGCGGCTCGAAAACCAGCAGTTGCAGTACCACGCACACAATAAACAGCCTGATAGATGCACCCAACATTTTGGAAACAAAGAAAAACCATGCACCGGTTTTATAGGTTGACATTCCGAAGCGATTCTCCAAATATTCGTAAATAGAAACCAGATTCATCCGGTAAAACAGCGGAATCAGCACAAAGGCTATAAGCAATTGCCCGACGGCAAAACCCAGTACCATTTGCAGATAAGAGAATCCGCTTCCCGCTACCATTCCAGGTACGGAGACAAAGGTAACCCCGGAAATGGCAGCACCGATCGTGGAAAACGCCACAATATACCACGGCGATTTTCGATTACCGGAGAAAAAGCCGGCATTATCGGCTTTCCGGCCGGCAAAATAAGAAATGCCGAACAAAACGGCAAAGTAAATAACAATGGTAAGGAATATGAATGTTGGAGACATAGATCAATTTTAAATTTATAATATTAATTTGAACACAATCGCTTCTTCAATTACTTTATTGTAAATAACACTATGGATTATACAATAGATACGGTTTGCGCTGTTCCTTGAACTTTTCCACATCGCCGGCCCACATTGCCTTGATTTCATCGGCACTTTTTCCCTGCATAATCATTTTTCGAACATAACTTACACCCATCAGATTTTCAAAAAAGGAACGAAAAAAATAGTTATCCATATTCAGGTTTCTGTAAGCATCAATCAAATACGTCAAATCAAGACCTTTTTCCCTGATTTCCTCATCGGAAAGTGTACTGAGGTTTACACCGTAACACAAGCGATCCTTTTGCGGCGGTTCTTTTGCCGACGGCATACTGTGCGGTGTAAAAGTAAATTCGTAGTTACGCATGTTGGGATGTCCGTACACCTGAAAGGGTAAATCCGTCCCGCGTCCCAAACTGACCGGTGTTGCTTCAAAATAGCAAAGTGACGGGTAGAGGTAAATGGCCGTCATGTTGGGCAAATTGGGTGACGGAGGAACGGGTAACCGATACATGGTTTGATGCGTATAATTCAAACATGGAATAACCTTCAAGCTACAGATACGCCCTTTTGGAAGCCACTTCTCACCGTTGACCATCAAAGCGAGTTCACCGAGCGTAAGCCCGTGAACCACCGGAATAGGCAACCAACCGACACCCGATTTATATTTCATATCCAAAATGGGACCGTCCACGTAATGTCCATTCGGATTAGGACGGTCAAGAATCAGAACCGATTTATGATTTTCTGCACATGCATCCATCAATTTAACCATCGAAATATAATAGGTATAAAATCTCAAACCGACATCTTGAATGTCGACAACCAAAACGTCGAATTTTCGCATCGAGTTCTTGCCCGGTTTGCCGCTTTCCCCATCGTAGAGCGAAAGAATAGGCACACCGGTTTTTTCGTCAACAGAACTTGCTATATGGTCACCGGCACCTGCATCACCACGAAAACCATGTTCTGGTGAAAAAATTGCCGTAACCGCTATTTTATTTTCAATCAGAACATCCAAAGTATGTTTTCCGTTTACTATTCCCGTATGGTTTGAAAAAAGTGCTACCCGTTTTCCTTTTAGAAAAGGAAGATAAGCATCTGTCTGCTCCGCCCCGACAACAACCGGCGGTTGCTGTGCCTGAACAAACAAGACACCACATAAAAAATAAAGAAATAGAAGAAGTTGTCTTTTCATGGAAAATAATGAATAAAAAAGCACACAGGTAACGCTGAGAGAACAGACAAATTAATTCAATCTCTGTGTTATCTGTGTGCTAAGTTAAATAAATCAATCAAATAAAACTATTGCTGATTTTTAGGAAATTCGATCAATACCATACCAGCTTTCGGTCCTGCAGCAAAAACGCACAGTTTACCATCAACTATCGCATAAGCCGCAATACCGGCACATGCGCTTTGTGTAGCAGTACCCAATTGATAAGTATATACCGGATTCGGCGATGTTGCTTTGAAGTTAACCAAAGCAGCTACCGTGTTGAACCCTTGAGTAATATCATAAATAAACAAGGTCGGATTTGCCCAGGAAGACTGTTGTTTTGCCGTGGTCATTATTAAATAACGTCCCTTGTTGTAATTGATGATATGCGCATCTGTTCCATGCGTAGCATCACCCATATCCACATGTTTCAGTTTGCTGATTTCACCCAAAACGGTTCCGTCTTTATCCATCAACTGAATGACCGAAGCCACCGTACTTGTGTACAAGTATTCATTACCGGTTCCTACCCGGTTGTAACAGGCATAATAGGTTGCCGTAGTTGACGGATGAATCAGAAGAGGTTCGCCTACCGTAGTAAATCCGGTGATGGTGAAACGCAATATTTCACCAGCTGTTTGGTGCGCAAAATAGACATAGCCATTACCGTCTTCATCCAAATCAAGTGAAATATTATCACCAAAACGACCGGTTGATTTGGTATTTGTTCCTGCGTCTATAATTCCGTTGAAATCAAGTATCAATTCGGGAGTCGATGTCGGACTCGCATAATGGTACAATTTTAATTTTCCGGCATCGGTATCAGCCAGACCAGTCGAAAGATTACAAATATAAATATGCCCGTGAGATAAACGACCCGAAGAAATCACATAGGTTCCTCCGGCAATGCCGACTGTACTAAGCATGATGGGAGTAGTCGGAGCATCGGACAATATATCGCTTGCCTTCAGAAGTTTGGGATTAATACCATCCTGACGCGAAACAAGCAGAATGTATTTTCCATCGAAGTCCGCACTACGAGTTAATTCTGCCGCAAAGTCCGGATAAACGGTCGAGTTTGTGGTAAAATCATGTATGATAGGGCTTGAAAAATTCATACCGGCAGCAGGAGATTTATCAAACGAAATTGAATACTCTGCTTTCAAACCGAGAAAATCAAGTGATAACTTACCCGGATTACTTTTGCTCAGTTTGTTGTCTGTCAAATCACTGAATTCATATTCGGCACGTGCCGGTATGGTCGTAATGCTGTTGAATGTCACCTCAGTTTGGTCTGGTGTATTCAAATAAACGACATTCTCGTCCAAATCGACCACGGCACTTATCGTATCACCGGAAGCAGTTCTTACGCTCAACTTGCTGAGAATCGGCGTTGATTGCGGATCTGCAAGATTCAATATAACCACATAATCCTGTACGTTTTTCACGTTTACTATACGAATGGTATCCGTTAGTTGTTTGGCTTCAGCATCCTTTCCTTCAATGAAGTTGTAAGATTCTTTATCCAATTTTGCACCCAGCGACAATTTACCGGAAAATTTTACTTGCGCTACATCGGTTTCAGCGGAAATGTTAAAAGTAATTGTTTTCGCATCTTCGTCGATCACACCATTGTAACGGCCACCACCGCTTAAGTCACCGTTGGTAATTTGCAGGTCATAGATAATGGTTTCTCCCGAAGGATTTTCCACAAAAGGATTTTCCTGGCATGAAGCAAATGTCAGCAAGACAAGAAAAAGCCAGCCTGTATAATATTTTAGTTGTTTCATTTATTTATAATTTAGCAGCCTCTATATTTTCCATCCCATCCCTTGAAAGAGAATCCGATTAATTGGTATCATAGTTTGGATATTATAGAATGCTACAGTTCGATAATTATTTTATTCTTCTCTCCATGCTTTGGTTTGCGTGAGCGTATAACCGTGATTTTTGTAAAGAATTATTTGATCGGTCGGAACCGGATAAATATAATTCTTTTCCGTAGGCATATTCACACGTTGTGTGCCTGTATTCCGCAAAATATAACCTTCAGTCGCATCCGCATTTTCCAAAGACACATTTTTCCTGCCTTCCGGATAATCGCTCAAACGGATGTAAGCACCGTAGCGAATATCAGGATTTACACTGTTCATCATATAATCCAACTTATTCCAGCGTTTCAGGTCATTGAGACGGAATCCTTCGAAACAAAGTTCCACTCGGCGTTCCCGTCGAATCTCCCACAACAGGGCTGGAACATCATAGCCCGGATCTGCGGCATTGATTTGAACACGCTTCGGGTCGTCGTAAACTACACCGTTAATGGCAGGTTCGCCGCCCACAATTTCCAGATGCGGCATTTCTACGCCTTTGCGGTCACGCAGAACATTAATGGTTTTATCCAATATACTTTGATCCAACACACCCAACTCGTAGCAGATTTCGGCATAGTTCAGCAGTACTTCACCCAAACGGAGACAAGGAGCATCGGTAACATTTCGTTCTCGGGCAAAAGTAGCATCACCGCTACCGGCCTTTGAGTCGTCCATGAATTTACTCCATGAATAACCCGACAGTGAATAAGCAAAATTACCCGGATTTTCACCACGTAGGTAGTACTGTGTACGGAAACAAAGTGTCAGACGCGGATCGCGGTTGGTATAGAAATCAGTAGCAGTCGGAGCCACCCAGTATTCGTTGTTGTAATAGATAGGGAAACCGGTCTTGGTCAGAAAACTTTCCGTCAGAGAACACGTTGCTCCTCCTTGCGGATCCTGATAGCTGTATGCAAGTGTAGAATGCGCCAGTACACCATCTAAATATTTACGGTACATAATCACTTCGCTGTTTCCTTCCAAATCATTAGAGGTAAACAAGGCTTTGTAATCGTCCGATATTTTATACGATCCGCCCATAACTATTTCCGAAGCCTTTTTAGCGAATTTCAAACATTCTGTTGCTTTGGCCTGATCGATGTTATGATATTTCAGAAAGGTTCCTTCGCGTAACAACAACCGGGATGCCATGGCAGCCACCACGTATTTGTTGATTTGCAACGAGCCGTCATCGGTACGGACATGGTCCATTGCATATTGAAAATCCTCCATAATCATGCTGTCCACATATATTCGGGAATCACGGTCTTTATACAAAAAATCCATATCTTCCTTGTTATCACTGATAACAGGGTAATGATCCATATAAGGCACATCTCCATAAAGGAATACCAAATTGCTATAAAAATAAGCACGGAAAAAACGTCCGATGCCACGCCAATGATTAACAGTCGTTTCATCTGCATCCAAACGGCCTACATTATCAATAATATAGTTTGCTTTTCGAACATTGGTAAAACTCCAGCTACCATCAGATGTTGGAATAGTCAAGGGGCCTAATTCGGCTTGCGATTCACTTGTAAAATCATCATTGGATGTTTCGCCCATCAGAAAAGGACCATGAGCAACCCCCGTACCGTAACCGGCAAATACGGAAGGATAAACACCATACATGAAAGCCCTGGCCTGCGCTTCACTTTGCCAAAATTCTTCGTTATCGAACTCATCGTATGGCGGGCGATCCAGGAAGTCTTCACAGGCAACAAAACTCAAGCCGAAAGTGCACAAACACAGCCCAAAAGCTATTTTGTTGAATTTATTTTTTATATTATTCATAATATCTCATCATTTAATAATTAAAACTTAAGTTGAACTCCCATAGAAGCCGAACGTGTATATGGATAAATACGTCCGAATCCCATAGTTCCGCCGTCACCTGTTGATTGTCCTGTTTCGGGATCAATAGGAATATCGCCCAAATGATCGAATTCAAATATATTTTCAAAACTGGTATAAATGCGCAAACGGTCTATTTTTATCTTCTGTAATAATTTCTGAGAAAAACTATAACCCAACGTAATATTTTTTATCCGGCAATACGACATATCAAGCAAGTATTTGGTCTGCGGAAAGAAATTCAAAGCAGCAGCACGGCTATATTGGGTGATCTGACCAAATTGTGTCAAACGGGGATAGAAAGCATCAAGATTATCTTCCCGCCAATAATCAGTCTGGTGTGCATAGAAAACGCCTTCATAGTGGTTCCAACCCGGAATAATCATATTACCGGTTCCCCAGTAATCACGTTTTCCGACACCCTGAATAAACAATTCAAAATCCAGACCTTTCCATTCCAGGTTAATACGGCTATTGTATTCATAGCGTGGAGTGCTGTTACCGATACGTTTCATATCGCCAGGATTTTTCGACGTATTATCACCCCAATCGATGACTTTGTTTCCATCCAAATCTTTGTATTTGACATCGCCCGGCATGTACTTGAACCAGCCATTGGTTTCGAAAATTGCTTGCGAAGGAATACCCTCTTTCATAGAACCGTCTTCATTGAAATCATCTGCCGTAAAAAAGCGATCGGTTTCAAAACCCCAGATTTCACCGTAGATTTTTCCCTGATAGTTCGTACCGTCAATGGTGGTATTGGAACCGTTCCTATGTTTTGTAATCGTAGAAAGAGCATCCGAAAGATTCAATGTAACGCCCAATCTCAGTTGATTGTCAAAAGCATGATGAAAATCAACTCCGATTTCCCAACCGTTGGTGGTCAGTTCTCCAACATTGGTATAGGGAGCCGATGCTCCAAAAAAGGATGGGACTTCTTCACCAACAGAAATCATATCTTTATTTTTCCGTTGATAAAGATCGGCAGTCACACCCAATTTATCGTTGAAGAAACGAAGATCTAATCCTATGTTTTTTGATTCGATGGTTTCCCATGTAAAATTATTAGAGATAGCATTTGGTGTACCGAAGCTGGTTTCATTGACGTCATCAATAATCCAGCCCGAAGTGCTGGTTGCAAGTATTGAACGAAAACGATTATCACCTACTGCCTGGTTACCTATACTACCGTATGAAGCACGTATTTTTGCAAAACTCATAATCGGTTTAATCTCTTCCATAAACGGTTCCTCGCTGATAATCCAACCCAGCGAACCGGAAGGGAAGAATCCAAATTGCTGATTGACCGGAAATTTTGACGAGCCATCGTAGCGGCCGTTCAGTTCAAATAGATAGCGATCGGCATACGAATAATTGATACGTCCGAAAAAGCCCATAATTGCCCAGTCGCTGTGACTACCGTAAACATATTGATCACCTATAGCCAAAGATACTTCAGGTTTGGTTAAATCAAGCAGTTCGCGCTTTTCTCCGTTCAAAAAGTGTGCTTCCTTCTGTTCGATATTCCAACCTGCAATTACATTCAGTTTATGAGCTTTTATTGTTTTTTTGTAACGCAATACGGCATTTCCGGCCTGATAGTCTCTATTATAAAAATACTGGTCTATTTTGTTTTTACTAACATCAGCCCAATTATCTTTCAATACCAGCGGACCCGACCAAAAGTCCCAACCTCCAACTTCACCACCACGTTGGATAATCATTTCATTATCCGTATTGAAAGTGTAGTCCATATCCAATGACAAATCTTTGGTAAAACTAACCGTCGCTCCAATCGACACGCGCATGTAGTCTTTTTGGTCGGTGTTGTAATTTGCTGCAGCTGTTTCTGTTACAGAGTTACGGAAAGGATGTCCTTCATAGGTTCCGTAAGGCATGATGGAAGGCCAACGATATAAATAATACAGTGCATCGTAAGAAGAAGACGAACTGAAATTAAAAGGTGTTTTGAGATCAGTACGTGAATACAAGAATTTGCCACGTGTAGTCAACCAGTTGTTTACCTTTGTTTCCATATTCATGTTAACATTGTAACGGTCATATTTGTCGGGCTTTACTTTCACAACACCACCTTGTCCCATATAGCCAAGTCCAAGATAAACATTTGTTTTTCCGGTGGTACCGCTTACAGAAATATTATGTTGTTGACTTGGGCTGTATTTTTTAATATATTTTTCGGCAGCATTGAAACTCCGGTAAAAATAAGGGACACCACTGATAACTTCAAAATCACGGCCATAGACCATTTCGGGGCTAAGATTCAGTCCACCGTAAACACGTTCCCATTCTTTCATACGTTCGATGGACTCTTCATTCCATACCAAATTGGCGGTGTTGGTAAAGTTCACTGTTCCGGGTGAAGTACGCTGACGCGCTTCCAACGCCATCTCTGCACCTTCATAAGACTTAGCAAGTTCCGGTAAAACAGTCGGAGTTGCCCAGGAATAATTATTGGAATAGCTAATACTAAAATGTTCCTTTTCCGAACCTTTTTTAGTAGTCAGAAGAACTACTCCGAAAGCTGCTCGTGTTCCGTAGATAGAAGAAGAAGCGGCGTCTTTCAATACTGAAATACTTTCCACATTATCGGGATTGATAAATGATAAGTCTGATATTTCTACCCCATCCACCAAAATAAGCGGAGACGAAGCCCCGTCAATCAAGGAACCGATAGCACCACGGATTTTAAGACTTGGCGAGCTGCCGATACGTCCGGAAGTTGTTGTTACGGACAAACCCGGTACAGAACCTTGCAGTCCACGACCGATATCGGGCAAGGGTCTTCCTTCCAATTGCTTGGTTACATCCACACTACCGACCGCACCGGTTAAGTTGGCTTTACGCTGAGTATCGTACCCCACAACAACTACTTCATCAAGTGTCCGGCTGCTTTCTTCCATACGAATATTAATAACGGAATTGTTACCCACTTGCTTCGTTTGAGCCAGATAACCTATATAGTTGAATTTAAGCATAGAATTGCTTCCAGGCACAATAATTTTGTAATGTCCATTTACATCTGTAATTGTTCCCGCGGTACCACCTGCAACAACAACAGACACACCGATCAACGGTTCGTTATTATCGTCGCTTACCATACCAGTTACACTTATTCCTTTTTCCGGTTGTCCGGCAAAAGCATACACTGATGTCATCACCAAACAGATGAGATAATATTTTAATTTATCCATACGTTAATTAAATTTTTAATCGGAAAAATAAGAAACGGCACAAAGCCATTTGATTTGTTTATGCCGTTTCTCTTTTATTCTCCCTATTTCTTAATAAATTTTTTAGTCGCGATACCTTCCGTTGTTTTTGCTTGAAGCAAATAAATTCCGCTGCCTAAGTAGTCAATGGGTATTTCAACAACGTTGAGATTGTTCACTTTTTCCGAACGAAGGATTCTTCCATCCAAACTATAAAGTGTATAAATCGTCAAAGATGCTCCGCTGGTTTTCAACGTAAGTTTATTGTCCGTTGTTTTTATGGAAATCAAGTCGTCTTGATTTATAGTGCGTACATCGGTAGGATTGGTTATCGTCAATTTGTAAGCGGCTGCCGCCGGAGTGGTGAAGGTATTATCAGTTTTCGGAAGAGCCCATGCAGCCAATGCCTTGGCATTACCTGCCGCAAAAACATTTCCTGCCACATCCATGGCTACATTGTAAACAGGATCTCCGAATGTTGTCGTAATCTGATATTTCTGTGTCAAGGACGGGACATTGGATCCATCCCAAGTAACATCCCAAACACGAATGTAGTTGGTTCCTACCGTTACCAACAAACTTTGTTCAGCATTAATAGCCAATGCACCGCGAGTACGTCCGCCTAAAGTGCCTGAAGAATTATAATCAATCACACCAGCCGCACTCACATGAATCAACGCCGGAATTGTTGCACCATCTGTTGCCCGGTCTTGCGAAATCCACCAGCCATCGTTTTTGTCCGGAAATATCATAGAATTTCCGTTTTGTTCATATTTTGCCGTATTGGGAAAAATCACAGCACTCGGATTTGCTGTCCATGCCTGCGCCAAATTGCCTATATCATAGCGGAACAAACACATCGCATTATCAACACCGGTAATATTTACATCTTCGTCGAAAGTATATAATTTTCTATCTGCTCCCGTACCTACTACATAGCAATGGGAAACTGAACCATGAATAATTGTTTCCCCATCTTTTGCAATTCCTGATGTACCCACCGTACCACCAAAGATTGAAACCGCATTATTGGTCGGAGTGGCAGGATCCCAAACATATACACCAGAAGTCGAGTTGTCACTCCAATCGGTGATATAAACCAAATGATCAGGACCAACCGTTAAACGCAACGGACTTGCCGGTGATTCAGACCAACCGGTGGTATAAACCGACGAAGGATTAGAAAAAGCGGCATCTAAAATATACACCCCTTTTTCACCTGTTGCAGAACTCGTCGCATAAATCTGACCGAAATAGGGACTTTCAAAATCATTATCAATCGCTAAACCACGCGGAGTAGCAAGTGTCAACGGAGCATCAATCGTAACACTTACAGGTTCTGTGCCCGTTGCTGCTCCTGTAGCAGTAACCGACCAAGTATAATTACCGGATGCAAATTCATGAAGGTCAATTGTAACCTCATGTTTTCCTTTGGTCAATGCCGATTCATCGGGAGCAGATAAACTAACCGTATTACCTCCGCTAGAAATAATGTTAATACTTCCAGAAACCGCATTGGCATTAAGAGAGTAAGTAAACTTGTACTGCGTTCCTTCAACCAGTTCTGCTTTCAGTCCGTAAGCATAAATGTTCGGCTGCTGCGCCTGCAGGGCGATTGCCAAAAAAATGGCAGGAATAATCGTAAATAATCGTTTCATAATAATTAGATTTTTGGATTTGCAAAAGTAAAGAACCGGGAGTTTTCAGTAGTAAGTTATAAGCTGATACGACTAAAGACTTCCGGTACTCTACACACTAATTTTATTGTTTAATAATACACTTGTTAACTAAGCCCTCCGATGTGATAATTCGTAAGATATACATACCTGAAGCTAAATTTCGGATATCGATTTTGGTTTGTGCGGCATTCATGGTATTTTTGCCGACAGCCATTCCTTTCAAATCGTAAATTGTGCAACTTTTCAGCGACAACCCGCTACGATTGACATGGATATTGATTTCAGTTTTTACAGGATTGGGATATATGGTGATACAATCATTGGGCGACTCAACCGTATTGATACCTGTACCAGAACTCAAAGAAACATGTGTCGTATAGCTATTTTCAACTTTCGGAAGCGCGTAAACCATCAAGCGTTCGTTGTAATTCGACACTAAATACAAGTTACCTGCAGCATCGAAAGCGGCATTTTGCAGGTATTGGCTGCTTGTTCCCCATCCGATACTGTATTTCTGTGTCAGTGTCGGTTTGTTGTTTGCATCATAAGCTACTTCAAAAACTTCCACCGTTCCGCCTTTTGTAGCCATAGCCAACAGTGTTCCATCAGCATTAACAGCCATAGCACCCTGATACGAACTTGTCAACGTTGTTCCGCTGTTGTAATCAAGTGTGCCGTTGGTTTCATGAATTAAAGCGGGAACTGATACGCCACCGGAACCAGCGCGGTATTGGCATATCCACCATCCGCCGCGTGCATCAGAAGCAATTTGTCCGTAACCATTCTGGAAGCGATTACCATTTTGCATATCGTCGTAAACGGTAGCACTTGGAGCAACTGTCCAAGGTTGTGTACCTTGACCAATGTCGTAACGATAAATGCCACCAGCTACAGGCGAAGCCGGACGATCATAAGTAAACAATTTGGTATCAGTGCCTTTTCCGATTATCTCGCAATCTTCTATCGGATTGTGAATGAAAGTAGTACCTTCCTTTACCTGACCGTTGGTCGTATTAATTGTTCCACCAAACAGCGGAGAGAAAGTTGCCGCAGGATCGGCCGGATCCATCATATAAACGCCAGAGTTTCCAAACGAGCTATCGGTAATATAGACTTTTCCGGTAGCATCCGTCGTTATTCCTCTCGGAGCATATTGATAACCGGTGCCTGAATTCGTACCCCATGCCACTCCGCCGGTATAGCTCTTCGCTCCTTGATTGGTAACATCTGTGAGAGCAGCATCCAGAATGTAAATGCCTTTTTGGGAGGTACGCGGATTGACGGGTGTTCCTGCAGTCATAAGTCCACCGGCAGATTCCGCTACATATACCCGACCGAAGAAAGAACTTTCAGGATTATTATCCACTGCAACACCACGTGCCGAATAGAACTGAAATACCGGGCTATCATCGCTTATCTTTGCCGGATACCCTACCGGACGAGCACTTGCCGTAACACTCCATGCATTGTATTCTTTACTGCCGAACGGATTGGCAATCGTTTGCACGCCTTTTACCAATGCTCCTGCACTGTACGAATCAATCGATTCTCCATCTTTATAAATATTGATAAAGACCGACGAGGCGTTTTCGTTCAAAGTAAATTTAAAAGCCTTTTCATCGGTAACGGAAAGTTCGGAAGCATAAATATTGGCAACGGGACTAACTTCGCTTTTAAAAGCAGCAATTCCTTCTCCTTTTGCCAATACCAACATAGAAATATCATACCCGTCAACTTTACCAGCTGCCATCATATATTTTGCAGGAGTAGCTCCCAAACCTTCCGTAGGATATTTATCCGAAATCTTAACGGCATTATCCAAACCATCGGTAACATCAAACAGGGCCACGCCCACCTGTGTCGAATCGATGTTGCAAGCCGGAGTTACCATAAAGGTATGTTTTGCATAACGGAAGAAGTTGCTACCGGTCGCTACAACGGGAACTTCCGCTGCATTGAGCGTCCCTTTTTTCACTAAGGGATAACGATCGTCAGCCGACCAGTCGAATTGATATTCGGTTGGAGGCAACAATTCACTGTCAATAATAATATAATCGCTACCCGACGGAGAAATAGTGAAAATCGGGTGTTCTCCCCATTCGCTTACGTTATAATATGCATCAGAATTACCTCCCATGTATTTGGCTGTTGATACCGTATGAGTTTCATCCCGGTAATTCAAACCTACAATACGGTAGCGTCTGTTAATGGCATCAGTGGTCATTGCCGTATAATAAACTTTCAAATTCTGATAAGAACCACTGACAGCAAAAGTTTCACCGACAGATCCGCTACTCCAATTTCCTTGTTCTTACGATTGAAATAGAAGAGCCGGAGCAGCATTATCGTCGTTCCACCTATAAACCTTGAACTGAGCCGACGGATCAGTTGGTTGCGGTGTTTCCGTATCAAGTACAATTGTTTCCTTGTTGCAAGCAAGCAAATAACCGTCGGCAGTGAAAGCAATATCACTAACAATAGGCGAGCCTCCTTCGATTCCGGTCAAACTCATTTCACCAATAGAATCAAGGGTTATAGCGTTTACTATAAATATTTTAGGGTCTTTTGTCAATACATACAGTTTGTCGTTACGGTAGAGTACACGTTTGATGTTTGCGTTGCTCAACCATGCGGGATTGGTCGCGGTACCATCGGCTGAAAAATCGTAATTGCTCAGCGCAGTAGCTCCTTCACCTTGTTCAGGTTCGGGATAATCCGGGATAACGATATTCACATTTTTCAAAAATGTTTTTGCATAAGTAATCTCACTTGGCGTTACGGTTACGTCCACTGTCTTTGTTTCGTAGTTCGACAACGAAAATGACAGTTTGTAGTTGCCCGAAGCCAAATCATAGAACGCAAAAATACCATTATACCAATTATCGGTGGTGGTGGTAGCAATTTCTGTCGAACCATCGGCACTAAGCAGTTTTACGGTAACTCCGTTAAGTGGCAGCCATTGATCATCGGACCCAGACTTGTAAGTAAATTTCGGCTCGTTAAGTACATCAACCAATTCGTTTCCGCTTTTTACAAAACCAGCAATCGTACCTGTCTGTGGCATATCTCTCTGAAAATAATTAGTAAAATGTTTGAACATGCGCATAGCCTCCAACTTGCAATAATCATTACTACATAAACGATGTGTTTCAGGTGGATAATCATGGAAAGAACCTTCGGATAGAAAGCCCGGTACGGTTAACGGACGCAAAACGCCTAAACCGGAATTGTCGCCATAAAACGTAAAGTCACCGTGGAGAATAGGGTTGGAGCTCGTCCATACGGTCAACGGATTGTCTATTTGAATCTGACCCGACGACTGTGCCATCGGAAGACTTGCTGCCACGGTCGGACTTCCGTCATAACCGTGATACAACAGTAATAGATAGTTGGTGGTTGTATTCAGTGCATTGCTGTGAATGGACAGGAAGTGATCCACATTATTGGCGTTTGCTTCTTCGGCAATTTCCGTCAGGTCACGGTCACCTCCTCCTGCATATTGTGCGCCGTCGCGAATACCACTTGTATTTTCGGTGCGTGAAATAATCACGGTTGCACCTGCAGATTCTAGTATTTTCTTTAATGCAAGTCCTTTTACCAAGTTCGATTTCGATTCCCAATAACCGGCAGGATTGCTCCAAGTTTCAGGTACGGGAATCGTCCAGATACTGCGATCATTACTGTTGTAACCGCCGTGTCCAGGATTGATATAAATCTTCACTCCAGTCAAATCGGTTGCCTGAGCGAAAAAAACCGCTAATAAGGCAAATATAAATAAAGTAAATTTTTTCACAGCTCGATTAATTTATTTGAATATCAATAATATAAATTTCTCCTTTTTCCGTGTTAAAGGCTATTTTATTCCCATCAGCAGAAGCCGATGGATACATAGCAATTTCAACCATAGGAGTTATAAATGTCTGGTGTATTCCGCCATCGATAGTTATCGCTACGATTTTAGAAGAAATCACCTGATCACCGTTATCCTGGTCATTCATCCCAACTACCCATTGGTTGTTGAGCCATACGGGAGCATTCAGTTTACCTAAAGAAACAATATTGGAACCGTCGATATTACAAACGAATGTTCCGTAAGCTGCCACTGTATAAACAATGTGTTTGCCGTCGGGAGATACGCTAGCCCAAAAATAACTTTTATCATCTCCGTTGGGAGCAAGTACGTTACGGGTATTTCCTGAATACAACACCATCTTTTTGTCTTCGACATTGATGTACGAAGCCACCTTATTTGATGTTTTACTGACTTTCATCAATGAATTATTCTTGATATAAGCTGCCCTGTTACCTACAAAAACAGGACTTATTTTCTCACGCATGGCATCTGTTAATGTCACTTGTTTTTTGTCGGACAAGGAATATTGCTGCAACGAAGTATAGCGTAAGTTGTTTTTCATTTCTGTTTTTTTAAACAAAATGGTATTTGCATCGGAACTAATACGAACACCGTAGCCTGCTCCTGCATCAGTAGTTAATGTTACTACTTCATCAGAAACCAGATTGTGTTGCTTCAATCCCGTATAATTTTCAGCTGTTGAAAGGAGATAAGCACCATCAGGGCTGAAAACCGGGTGAAAGCACCCACCCTCTTCGGTACCTTTCAATAATCGAATCGACTTAATGTCAATCTGTTGGGCAAAAGTGATTTGCCCAATCATAATAAATAATAAAAATAATAGTTTTCTCATTGTATTAAAAAATTAAGAATCAATTAGCTATTTTTAGTGTTATTTGATTATTATTGGTCTGTATTTTCATAAGATACATTCTACCATCAAGTACATTATTGAATGACAGAGGAACACGGTTATCTCCTTGCGACAAATTGATGAAAGAAGACGAAACGCATTGTCCGACAATAGAATACACAGAAATATTTACCCTGACAGCCTCGCTTGTTTGAATATGAATATAACGCATTCCGCCTTCTCTGCAAACAAATGCCGTCAATGTTTCAAACACAATATTTTCCACGTTACTTACCGTTCCAACCGTTACCTTGCGCACTTCCGACCAGATATCACTGGCATTGGCTTTTCGCGTTTTTACCCGCCACCAGTAAGCAGTATTATCGGCTATGCTCGTTTGCAATCCTGAGTTGTATTTAATATCCGTAGTTTCCATAGAGCAAACTAAATCTGTAAATTGCTGATTTCTTGACAATTGCCATACATAACAATCTGCACTCGGTACGGCTTTCCACTGAAATAGCGTCGATTTTACAACAGCGGCGTTATCGGCGGGATAAGTCAACGTAGTAGCCGTAGGTGTTACAGCCGATTCTCCAAATACACGTGGTGCATACTCATTACCATAACGATCGATGACCGACACTGCTATTTTGTGCGTCGAAGTGCTTGCTCCCGTTGTCATAGTAAACTTTTTATCATAGGTTATAGCCACCAAATAATCCGACTTGGAAAAAGCATTCGATTCATTTCGTTTGGCAGTGGGCACAGCATAAACAGCATACATTACATTTTCGTCACTAGCATGTGTCCATGATATCACGCTGCCCTGCGGCGGTCCTGTGAAAGAAACTGGTTCCTGTTCGGGTGCTGGTTTCCAATGAATAGAAGGAGCTAGGGCAAGATGCTGAAAAACATTGGCACGGAACTCGCTACGAAAAGATTTGTCATTTACCCATGCCAGCGTATTATAAAAGACAGCTCCAGGTGCGTTGTCATTACTCGAACTGCGGTTAATCAGCGTCTGATTTTTAAATTCGGTTACATTTTTATAATACCCTGTATTGCTCGAATTGTTTTCGTTATATCTGTAAAGTGCCATACTCGAATAGAATTGCCTGCCGAAACGGTTTGCCAAGTTTGCCCACCATGGGCACAACTTACTGTAATCCTGACTACCTCCTATTTTCCAATACAACTGGGGAGAAATATAATCGACTGTACCGGCTTTGAGCCAAGCCACCGGGTCACAATAAATTTCCTGGTACATATTCCCGCCCGTAATGCCCGATGGTAATTCAAGGCCTTCAGCAGCTGCCACACTACTGTTGGTTGTCCAAATACCGAAAGGCGAAATACCGAAAGTTACCCAAGGGCTTACCGCCTGAATGGTATCATAAACAGCAGCAACCATCCGATTAATATTGTCGCGACGCCAATCGTATACATTCATATCTGCCGGCTTGAGAGCTGCCACCGATGCAGCATCTTCGTCGGTAGTACCACCATAAGGATAAAAATAATCGTCGAAAATAATACCGTCCACATTGTACTTACTTATAATGTCACCTACTATGTTTTTGATTTGTTGCTGTACTTCCTGCAAAGCAGGGTCAAGAATGATATATGATGAATAATGCAATAGCCAGTCGGGATGCGTATTTTCATAATTAAGCGGTGAGTTGTTTGAACCGGTCCACCCGCTTCCAGAATTGTTGTATCGATACGGATTGAGCCATGCATGACATTCCAAACCACGTTTATGACACTCATCCACCACAAATTCCAACGGATCCCAACCGGGATTTTGTCCGCGGCTTCCTTTCAGATCGCTCGACCAAGGTTCATAAGCCGAATTGTACATCGCATCGCAACGGGAACGTACTTGAAAAAACACAGCGTTCATCTTCAGGCTCGCAATGGAGTCAAGCATTTTGAGCATTTCAGTTTTCTGTCCAGCTTCGGTAAAATTCTTGGGAAAATCAATGCCACCAACGGTTGCTATCCATGTTGCCCGCATTTCTCGTTTAGGTGATTGAGCCGTTATATTGACCGAAAAGCATATAAATAAAAGAATAATGAATGTAAATTGTTTTTTCATGTATACCTAAAATATTTTAAAGAGACTATTGATTGGTCTTATTTGAACGACAAAATATAAACCCTGTTAACCACATGCAAAAATAGTCATTTTTTTTAAAAAACAAATAATTTGTCATACAACATTACAATTATAAAATATTTTGCTCTTTCCCTAATTTTTAGCGGTTATATTGCCCATTTAATTATTAAATATTATCTTTGCCAAGCAAAATACAACGACTCCACCCAATAAAATGATGTTGTATGACATATTTTTTCAGAAGTTATACCTTTTAAAAAAAGTCATGGAAAATATTACAGAATCTCCATCTCGATTTCCTCATTTAGACCGAATGTCAGTACAAGAACTCTTAACCGGAATCAATCAGGAGGATGCAAAGATTCATTTGTCTGTTCAGAAAGTAATTCCTCAGACAGAAAATCTTGTCAATAAAATATTAGAACGAATGCCTTTAGGGGGACGGGTTTTTTACATTGGCGCGGGCACTAGCGGACGCCTGGGGGTACTTGACGCCTCGGAAATTCCTCCTACTTTTGGAGTTTCTCCGGGAATTATCATAGGATTGATTGCCGGAGGGGATACCGCTTTGAGAAATGCAGTCGAGGCAGCCGAAGATGACACCGAACAAGCGTGGAAAGATATGGAAGTATTCAAAATAAACAAGTTGGATACGGTAATTGGTATTGCAGCCTCAGGTACGACTCCTTATGTCATCGGAGGAATACAAAAAGCCAGAGAAAACGGGTTATTGACAGGTTGCATCACATGTAACCCGGCCTCTCGTTTGGCCAAGGTTTCCGAATATCCGATAGAAGCAGTCGTCGGTCCTGAGTTTGTAACCGGCAGCACCCGTTTAAAAGCCGGTACAGCTCAAAAGTTGATTCTGAATATGATTTCGACTACTCTGATGATTAAAATGGGGCGTGTCAAAGGAAACAAAATGATCAATATGCAATTGACAAACAAGAAATTAGTCGAAAGAGGAACACGTATGATCGTTGAAGAACTGGGTATCCCGAAAGAAGAAGCCCGGGAAACATTATTAAAATATGGATCGGTGAAAAAAGTTTTGGATGCTTTAAAAAAATAAGCTATTCTTTTGACAACAAATTTTTAAAATATTTGTCATAGATATCATGATTGCGTCTTAATAAAGCACGCATTTCATCATGAGCTAATTTATCATTTTTCACTTCGATTGCGGCAATTATTTTTTTATGGGCATCTACAGTATACTCTTTTTCACCATCGATATTGGCATACATAAAATTTCGCATTCTTGGTAAGAGTGAAAAAATAGGTTCCATGCTTACAACAATCATCGGGTTACCGGTTGCTTTAGCTATATTTGTATGAAAACAGTTGATATAATCCGCTTCCTTTTGAGTATTATCAGGATTACAGGCTTCAAGTTCAATAATATTTTTATGCAAAATGAATAAATCTTCGTCTTTTCGATTACGAGCCGCCAACCGTGCAATCTGGGGTTCAAAAAGAAGACGCATTTCAATCATCTGGGCAATCAGATTGGTATCAAATTTCAGGTCGTAATATAAATTAAGTGATTTTATGGCATCTTCAATATTAATTTCAGATACACACATACCGCTACCTTTTTTTATTTCAATCAAGCCTCTTGCGTTCAATCGCCTCAAGGCTTCTCGAAGAGCGGTACGGCTAACAGAAAAAGAAGCACACATTTCTTTTTCAGATGGAAGTTTATCACCAGGACGCAATTTACGCTGTTGGATAGCTTCCTCTATTCTGCGTTCTATTTTCTGACTTAATGTCTGTACCGTTCCTATTTTTGAAAATATATCGTCCATGAAATAATGAAATAATAGACAAAAGTACTTTTTTTTTCGAATATGCAAAATAAAAAAAATATTGGGAGAATAATACGAGAAGCGATAATTCTCTTTTCTGTTTCGGTTGCACTCCTCTTCGCAGCTTGTAACAGAGGGACAAAAGGTTCCGAACAAATTGAAAAAGTATCATTGGGGATTATCAATGTATCGGTTGCTAACTTATATGCCGGGCCCGACTTTTCTTTCGAAATGACGACACAACTTCTGCTGGGTGCGCCCATCCGGATTTTACAATACGACCACGATTGGTATCAGGTAAAGACCACCGAAGGATATATTTCGTGGATTCCCGAAGATGTTTTTGTAAAAATGGATAATAATCAGTTTGAACAATATCAAAAAGAAAGAAAAATCATTTTTACAGACGATTACGGATTTGCTTATGAATCTACGAATTCGGAAAAACAACGCTCCTCAGATTTGGTATTCGGTTGTATTTTGAAATGGGAAGCAGATGCCGGAAATTATTATAAAGTATCTTATCCCGATGGGCGCAACACTTACGTACAGAAAAATCATGCCGATTTTCTGGAACATTGGCTGTCAACCCGTCAAATAAATGGCGATAGCCTTGTAAAAACGGCCCTTACATTAAAAGGTATTCCATATCTGTGGGGTGGAACATCTGTTAAAGGTATGGATTGTAGCGGATTTTCCAAGACGGTATATTTAAAGCATGGCATTATATTGTTACGCGATGCCTCGGAACAGGCAACAACCGGTATTCCGGTAGATATAAGCAACGGATACAATCATCTGCAAGCTGGTGATTTGATGTTCTTCGGAGAAAAAGCGACAAAAGATAAAAAAGAAAAAGTCAGACACGTAGCAATTTACATTGGGAACAAAGAATTTATTCATGCTATCGGATATATTCACTTGAACAGTTTAGACCCCAAAAGTCCGATATATGATGAAAATAATACCCGTGAATTTATCCGTGCTTCCCGCATGGTAGGAGCAGTAGGTACAAAAGGGATTAAAAGCATGGCCGATTATTATACGATCGATAAAAATAACTAATTATGCAACGCCGTAATTTTATAAAAACAGCAACAATAGCAGCAATAGCGACATCCATGCATAGCAACTTGTTTGCTATGCAAAAGAATAAAGTTGAGCGTATAGCCCAAAAATGCAAGCTCAAACTTTCATTCCGTCCATACGATCTGCAACTTCGCCATATCTTTACCATTGCCAATTCTTCGCGCGCAACAACACCTGTCGTTCTAACCGAAATTGAATATGACGGTCTCATTGGCTATGGCGAAGCTTCTCTTCCTCCTTATCTTGGTGAAACACAGGCTTCCGTCATCGAATTCCTTAAAAAGATCAATCTGGAACAATTTGCCGATCCATTCCAGTTGGAAGATATCCTGAGTTATGTGGACAAAATCGCCGAAAATAACACAGCGGCAAAAGCTTCGATTGACATTGCCCTGCATGATTTGATCGGAAAAATAATGGGGCAACCATGGCATAAGATCTGGGGACTGGACAAATCAAAATCACCTTCGACAAGTTTTACAATAGGTATTGACTCTTTAGACGTTGTTAGACAAAAAACGCTGGAAGCATCTTCGCTTTACAACATACTGAAAGTAAAACTGGGTCGCAACACCGACAAGGAAATGATTGAGACCATCCGATCGGTGAGCGATAAACCGATTGCGGTGGATATCAATCAGGGTTGGACAGACAAACAGATGGCATTAGACATGATTTACTGGCTAAAAGAACACGGAGTCGTGATGGTGGAACAGCCCATGTCAAAATACAAACTCGATGATATTGCATGGATAACGGAACACAGTCCGTTACCAATTTTTGCGGACGAATCCTTTCAGCGTCTGACAGATCTTCCCCGCTTAAAAGGAGCATTTAGCGGCGTTAATATCAAATTAATGAAGTGCACCGGAATGCGTGAAGCGTGGAAGATACTAAACGTAGCTCGTGCCGCCGATATGAAAGTAATGATCGGCTGCATGACGGAGACATCGTGCGCTATTTCTGCCGCTTCACAACTGTCACCAGCTGTCGACTGGGCTGACTTAGACGGAAATCTATTAATAACAAATGATCTATACAAAGGCACAACAGTCGTCGACGGAAAACTAACACTGACCGATTTACCGGGAATAGGCATTGAGAAAATATAATATTGCATGAGGCAAGCCTAAAATCCATCAATCAAACAAGTGAACGTTTTAAGTAGCGAAAGCAGAAACAGAACTTGTTTTTGGTTATGCTGAGTCACGCAAAACGGCTGTTTAGAATAAACGAACAATTATTTGGCGAGTAACATCTGATACCTAAATAATAATGAGATGAAACAATCTATTTTCATTACACTTTTATCTTTTAATTTCCTGCTTTCTTATGCAGGACAATCAGCAAATGTCCCTCCCGTTTCCATAACCTGGGAAATGGGGAAAAACGGAATAGAGCCCGGCTACTTTGAAAACACTTTCTACATTAAAAACACGGGAGAACAAACATTGGGCAGCAATTGGACAATATATTACACCCAGATGTCGGTTATACCTGTTAATCAAAAAAATGCGCCTTTAAAAATAGAGCGCATCTCATCAAGTTATAACAAAATGACCCCAACCGAGCACTTTCGGCCCTTGGCTCCGGGAGAGACACTCACTTTTACCTGCCGCCACAAAGGAAGTATCGTGCGTGAGGTTCGCGGACCGGAAGGAGCTTATATCGTATTCCTTGATAAAGACGGAAAGGAAGAAACACCGCATAGCATTCCGCTCGAAATCCTGCCTTTCACACATGAATACCAATATAAAATTCCCGGAAAAGATTTTCCATATTCCGACGGAAAATACGTTTACGAACAGAATGCTTTTTTCAAAGAAGCTGTCGAAATGGAATTGACGGATATTTTCCCTTCCATCAAACACATAGACAAAAGAAGAGGGAAATCATATTTTACTTCCAACGTAAATCTGAAATGGGATGCAAAATTCGGAAATGAAGCAGAGCTGTTAGCAAAGACACTGACTTCAAATTTTGGCTGTACAATATCAAATAAGGGGAAGACTCTGGTGGAATTGAAACAATTAACTGGAAAACACCCGGAAGAATATTATGAAATAACCATTCAAAATAATCGTTTTATCCTTTTCGGAAAATCAACTCATGCCATATTCAATGCTTGCCAAACTTTGACGAATTTATTGGAAAATGCAAACATTCTGCCTTTTGAATTTGCCGATATGCATATTACCGACTATCCCGACACCGATTACCGGGGAATCATGCTGGATGTTTCCCGAAATTTTACAAAAAAAGAAAATATTTTGAAATTAATCGATTATCTTTCCGCTTACAAAATGAACGTATTGCATTTGCATCTGACCGATGATGAGGCTTGGCGAATTGAAATTCCGGGATTGGAAGAACTGACCGAAGTAGCTTCCCGCAGAGGCCATACTTCAGACGAATCCACTTGCCTGTATCCGACTTACGGTGGAAGCTGGGACGCAACCGACACGACCAGTCTTGCAAACGGTTATTACTCCCGGGACGATTTTATCGACTTATTAAAATACGCAGCGAAACAGCATATCAAAGTCATTCCCGAAGTAGATATTCCCGGACACTCACGAGCTGCCATCAAAGCCATGAATGCGCGTTACAATAAATATATCACTGTCGACAAAACAAAAGCCGAAGAATATCTCCTGACCGATTTTTCAGATACTTCCAAATATATTTCGGCTCAGCATTATACCGACAATGTGGTGAATGTGGCAATGCCTTCTACCTACCGATTTGTAGAGAAAGTCATTGACGAAATAAACAAAATGTACCACGATGCAGGATTGGAACTAAACGTTTTCCATATCGGAGGCGACGAAGTGCCGCACGGTGCATGGGAAGGATCTTCCGTCTGTCAACGGTTCATGAAGGAAAAAGGCATAACAGAAATCCGGGAACTAAAAGATTATTTTCTGGAGCAAGTTATTCCCATGCTGACAAAGCGTAACTTACAACCCGCCGGATGGGAAGAAATAGCCATGAAGCCCGACAAAACGGCAAATGAGCATTTCAAAGACTGTAATATATTGAGCTACTGCTGGAATACCCTACCAGACTGGAACGGTGACGAAGTACCATACAAATTGGCCAATGCCGGCTATCCGATCATCTTGTGCAACGTATCCAATTTCTACTTTGATATGACCTACTGTAACCACCAACAGGAAAACGGATTGAATTGGGGTGGATACGTGAACGAGTACAATTCGTTCGACATGCTTCCCTACGATATCTATAAATCCTACAGAAAAGACAGAAAAGGTGAGCCGGTAGATATTTATACCGCCTATAAAAATAAAATTCCGTTGAAGAAAGAAGCACACCCGCAAATAAAAGGACTGCAAGGTCAGTTATGGTCTGAATCCATCCGGAGTTTTGAACAGATAGAGTATTATTTGTTTCCTAAAATGTTCGGACTGATAGAACGTGCATGGAATATGCAGCCGGCATGGTCAATGGAAAAAAACGACAGTCTGTACAATACGGCAAAACGCAAATACAATGCGCAAATTGCTTCCTATGAGCTGCCACGCCTGGCTGCAAAAGGAATTAATTTTCGCGTAGCAGCTCCCGGCATTATCATAAAAGAAGGCATCTTGTATGCCAATACGACCATTCCGGGTGCGGAAATTCGTTACACAATCGACGGAAGCGAGCCGACAGAGCAATCGCCACGCTGGACAGAACCTGTCGCCTGTGATGCCAAACTGCTGAAAGCGAAGGCTTTTTATCTCGGAAAATCAAGTATTACCATTTCACAACAGCTACCGACGACCGACCCCGTCCGGTAAGGTAAGCCTAAAAAGAAAAGATACCTATCTTAAGATAAATATAAAAACAAATATCAATGAATACACCCACCATAGAAGTAGGAATTTTATCCTCGAAAACCATTCATTTCAAATTGAACGGAACATTCCGTCAGACTGATACCAGAGCAACCGTTTGCAACAGTGAAGGGTCAGCCTCCGTCACCGGATATTCATCGTTCTCATTAAACATCAACGGAAAAGAACAGACATTCAACGATTTCGTTATTTTGGAGCCCGGCAATGAAAGTTCCGACGATTTTGAATTGTTCCAAGTGATTATAGGTATTCAATTTCATTGGGAAAGAGCCGAAAATCAACGATTTAGAGGAAAACTGAAATTATATATCGAAAAAGGAGAACTAACAGCTGTCAACATCCTTTCCATAGAAGAGTACTTGTTAAGTGTAATTTCTTCGGAAATGAGTTCCAGTTCATCGTTGGAGTTGCTGAAAGCTCACGCTGTGATATCACGCAGCTGGTTGTTGGCACAGATTGAAAAAGGGAAACGGGTAAAAAGTGCCGGTTATACGACTTTTTTCAAAAACGAAGACGGCTATATCCGCTGGTATGACCGGGAAGACCATGACCGGTTTGATGTTTGCGCAGACGACCATTGTCAACGTTATCAGGGAATTACGATGATTTCTTCAAAACAGGTTTACGAAGCACTTCGCGTTACCAACGGTGAAGTTTTAACATATAATGGAAATATTTGCGACGCCCGTTTTTATAAATGTTGCGGAGGTGTCACAGAAAATTTTGAAAATGTCTGGGAACCGACGCACCATCCCTATTTAACGAAAGTGATTGATAATAGAACCATTCCAGAAGGATATGAGATGGATCTGACCAAAGAAGAAAATGCCGAAAAATGGATACTTTCCGCTCCGGACGCTTTTTGCAACACACACGACAAAACGGTTTTGTCGCAAATACTGAACGGCTACGACCAGGAAACGCCGGATTTTTATCGTTGGGAAACAACACTTACGCAAGCTGAAATAAAAGAGCTGCTCCTCCGCAAGGTCAGCATCGATGTGGGCGACGTGATTGATTTGATTCCGGTAGAACGAGGTGTTTCCGGACGCTTGATCCGCCTGAAAATTGTCGGCAGCACTCGCAATATTATCATCGGAAAAGAATTGGAAATACGAAAAGCCCTGTCTAAATCGCATTTATACAGTTCCGCTTTTGTCGTAGAAAAGACGTATGCACCCGATGGCAAAAATAAAGTACCGGCCTCCTTTGTTTTAAAAGGTGCCGGCTGGGGACATGGAGTCGGACTTTGCCAGATAGGTGCGGCAGTGATGGGTACGCAAGGCTATTCCTACGAGGAAATTCTTGCACATTATTTCCCCTCCACAACATTGGAAAAAATATATTGACTATCAAAAAACAAAAAAACAGATAAGAAATGAACACTATAGTTATAAATAAATACTTAAAACGACTATTTTTTATTCTAAATCTATTCGTCGTTATCCCATGTTTTGGACAAAATCCAAAACCCGTTTGCACAGAAGCTCACAAACTTGACCTTCACCAACTTCGATATGCCGACGAAGCCATTACACAGTCGATTAACAACAAAGAGATTCCAGGTGCCGTTTTAGCGGTTGTATACCACAGCAAACTGGCTTATCTGAAAGCATACGGAAACAAACAAATTTATCCGACTACCGTTCCGATGGATATAAATACAGTTTTCGATCTGGCTTCGTTGACCAAGGCTGTTGCTACCGCAACTTCCGTCATGATCTTGACAGAAAGGGGGAAATTACGCCTGGAAGATAAAGTATCCCTATATATTCCGGATTTTAACGACAAGATACAAATCATAAATTTATTGACACATACTTCCGGACTTCCTCCTTATGCGCCGGTTGATACCATATTGAAAAGACAAGCGAACGACCCGGACGCTTTAATCCATTACATTGCAAAATGTAAACGAAGTTTTGAACCCGGAAATGGATTCCAGTACAGCTGTCTGAATTATATCACTTTACAGCGAATTGTAGAAACAGTCAGCGGACAAAGTCTTCGCGATTTTGCAAAGACGAACATCTTTGATGTCTTGGGTATGAAACATACCGACTATTGTCCGGCCGGCGAGATCTTAAAACGAACCGCTCCGACCGAAAAACAATCCGACAACCAGGTTTTATGTGGTGTCGTACACGACCCGCTGGCCCGAGTACTGAACCATGGCATTTCTGGAAATGCAGGCCTGTTTTCAGATGCCAAAGATCTGGCGTTATTTTCGGAAGCCTTGCTCAACAATGGATCAATCAACGGTAAACGGATTCTCAGTCAGCAAGCAGTGAAAACGCTGACGACTATCCCGCGCGAATTATCCGCCTACGGACGGACACCAGGCTGGGATGTTTTCTCAGATTACTCATCCAACCAAGGTGATCTTCTGAGCCCTAACACTTACGGACATACCGGTTATACCGGAACTTCCATAGTGATAGACCCCGATCATGAAATTGCCATCATTCTCCTTACCAATCGTGTGCATCCGGTCGATACAGGTTCGGTCATTCGCCTCCGGGCAATCGTTGCCAATGCGGTAGCTGCATCTATAAAATAGAAAGAAGAGGTTAAAAAACATATAGTAAGAGACTTTAAAGGCATCTACATAAAGTAGAAGAACATTCCAAAACAAGCCAGTACCAATAACCCGGCCAACACCCTAAAGTTCTTATACCAGACAACGCCTTTTAAGTCTTCACTTTCTTCTTTCCAGATCCTGACAGTCCAAGTATAGTTCTTAATCTTTTCTGGTTCTGGTTTTTCTGTTGAAAGACTAACCACGACATTTACCAGAATACTCAAAGCCATAATAATCGGAGCCAACATCAGGAAATGAATTGGAATGGAAACCCCGGCAATATATTTTACAAACATCAACATCAAAGCTATAATCAAACCGGAAATCAAACCGGAAAAAGCACCTTTCGCATTTGACCGTTTCCAAAATAGCCCCACAAAAAAAGTACCGACAATCGGCGGAGCCAAATAGGAAACAATTTCCTGATAATAAGAAACCAAAGAATCAAATTTTTGGATAAACGGTGACCATATAACTGCAAAAATCAGCACAATCACGGAAACAATTCGTCCTACAAACACCAGCTTTTTTCCATCAGCCTTTGGATTGATACGGGTATAAAAATCCATGGTAAATAGACTCGCAACCGAGCCGATGGTTGCACTCAGGGCAGCCGTCAAAGCAGAGATCATGGCTGCCAGTATCAAACCGATAAAACCAACAGGTAGCAGACGCATGATCAAGCGGGGATATACCTGGTCGGTATTGATGCCATATTCCGTTTTCAGGGTCAGGCCACTGACTATTTTGTCTGGGAGATTCTCTACGCCGAACAAATTGATACCACGGCCAATCAATCCCGGCAAAATAAATATAAAAAGGGTGAAAAGATACAGGAAACCAACCAGCAGCACACCTTTTCGACCGTGGTCAATAGACTTGGCGGATAAAACGCGTTGAACCATCACTTGATTATTCCCCCAGAAATAGAAGCCTAATATCGGGATACCTAAAATCATACCCAGCCATGGAACAGTCGGGTCATCCATCGGACGGGTAAGCTTTAACCATACCCCTTCATTGAAACGATGGTACAATTCATCCCATCCGCCAATTTCATGAATGGCAAAAAAATACAAAGCGGCTGAGCCTATAATCAGAATGACAGACTGAACCACATCAGCCTTAATCGCAGAAGAAAGACCGCCGATAATGGTATAGCTTCCGGCTACAAGTGCCATAATCACCATCACCCAAAACATCTCAGCCTCTGGAAAAATCATTTTTATGATCAGTGCTCCTGTATAAAGCGTGGTGGCTGCATCGAGAAAGACATTACCGAAAATGGTTATAAACGAAAAATAATATCTGGATTTCTTATCAAAACGCCTTTCCAAAAATTCAGGCATGGTAAAAATGCCGGATTTAATGTAAAAAGGCAAAAAGAAAACAGCAAAGAACACCATGACCAGCACAGAAATCCAGTTGTAGTTAAATACGGCTATACCACTGATGAAACCTTCGCCTGAATGGCCCATCAATGTGGAACTGGATACACTCGCGGCAAAAAGTGAGAGCCCGACAACCGGCCAGGACATATTTCGCCCAGCCAGGAAATAGGAAGCGGAATCACCGCTTTTCCCATTTTTTAAAGCCCACCAGATAATGCCGACAATAAAAACGACAATGATTGCAATATCAATAATACTTAACTGCATGGTTTAGTTCTTCAGGTTGGTTAATAATAAGAAAGACTTGGCAGGAACGGATAAAGGAGATGCCAGGCTCTTTCCATTAATAATTGCGGCAGGGATCGGAAATCCATTCGGATCTGTTGCCCGATTCCCATCGATATATACATATTTGGACAATGACTGAACTTTGGGCATGCCAAATACTTTTAACGAAACGGTCCGGTCATTATCGGAATTGTTCAGGACAGCAATGGACAAGTCTTTTCCCAAAATACCTGCAACCACACGAATCGGACAGTTCTTCTGTACTTCAGATTGAACAATGCTCATTCCTGTAGGAAAAAAACGGCACATCAAAGACCATGTATAAAACCAGGGACGTAAGTTCTCGTCCTCAGGTTTATTGCAAAGCTCAGAACCCAGACTATTCCACATACCCCAACGTTTCAGTTTGGATTTATCGCCTTGATCGCCCTGAGTATGCATGGCATCATCCAGATCCCAGGCAATGGTTCCTTCCAGACCATTGTTCATGGCCTGAATCAAAGCATCAACCACATCCAAACCGTAAAAATATTCATATACAAACATATTCGAATCGTCATCGCTGGCATTCGGATCAGCTTCTGCCAACTCCCTGTTTTTTTTGTTAAGAGCTCCCGAGTATTTTAAACCGAGCTCTCCCAACAACAATTTCTTACCGGTAACTTTGACTTTTTTGGCAATGGCACCATAATATTTTCCAAACTCACCGGAATGGACAGATTCTCCATCCGGGTAGGCATGAACATCGTACACTCCAATGACAGAATCAAGCTGCGAAATGGTTTCATCAACCCAATCCAGACCTATATATACAGAAGCCGGATTGTCATAAACCACCACTGCATCAGGACCGGCAATAGATAGTTTGTCTTTTAGTCCAATGGTCCGTATTGAATCATTGAGCATTTGTATACCTTTCTTCCATTGCGCCCAGTCTCCGTTGGTCGAAGCCCAATAGCCATTGGGTTCGTTCACCAGATTGTAGTATTTAATACAGGAATAACCCTTTTTATTGATCAGGAAATTCAGATACCGGGTAATCATGTGTATCCAACGAATATCATCAGAACGGTCGATTTTACCGGTTTCTCCCCAATAACCGGGAGCTCCCCATTCTCCAAAAATAACTGTGATGTTGTTTTTTTGGCAATAATCAAGAACACGGAACAAGGCTTTTACTTCCTCTGTATCGAAGTCGACAATGGGGTTTCCAAGAGCATCCAACCCCTTATAATAACGCCATCCGGCCTGATCCATCACCCGGACTATACCAGGTCTGATATAATCGAGCCGCTGATATACCCGTGCCCACTTGTCCGGTGTCATCAGCAAGCCCCATTCTGCCTTTTCCGTATCTGCATGGGGATAGGCAGACCACTGTACACCGTTGGCAATGATATTGGTATTAATAGATTTTTGGAAGTCAATTCTGATTTCAACCTTTTCAGTTGCATTCGCTACGCAAAAGGCTGAAAAGATGAATGCCAAAGCCATGAAATTTTTATACATCAATTTGTGTTTTAAGGTATTCCAGCATCTCGGAAACGGAACAGGTGGCAAGCCCGATATATTTATCTGCAGCACCGTAATATACATACAAAGTATCACCCACAATCGCATTTCCGGTCGGAAAAACACATCCTTTATAAAAACCTTCTATCTCATAAGAATATTCCGGTTCCATAATAAAATTCGCAGACCTGGCCAGAACTTTCGTCGGATCATTCAGATCAAGCAAAGCAATACCAACCCGGTAGTAACCTCTTCCTTCCTCTTCAACACCATGGTAAAGAAGCAACCAACCATCTTTGGTGCGCAATGGCGGCGTACTGCCACCGACTTTTTCTTCCCATGTCCCGGGTTTTCCCTGAAGCAAAATCTTACTTTTTTCATTCCAGACCATCAGATCATCAGAAAAAGTAATCCAGACAGCCGGATACTCGCAACCATATTGTTTTCCTGTCCATTCCTTCGGGCGATGAAGCATTACAAACTTTCCATTGATTTTTTCAGGGAATAATATAACATCACGGTCATCCAAATTTGACTGGGTGATGCGTCCCAACCTGCGCCATGTTTTGAAGTCCCTGGTCAATGCCATCCCTGAATTGGCTATATTTTCCCTGTATACAGCCGGTGCATCCGGCCCGACATCAGGCAAACGCACAACATCATGAGGAAAAGTCCAGTAACGTCCGGGAGGATAGGAACGGTAGGCATAAGTTACATAAAACTCGTTTCCGAATTTGACAATCCGGGCATCCTCTACCCCTCCCATGTCGGGTCCATTGCAACTAGGGCCAAAAACCGGTTTGTCCGACATCCGGCTGAAATGAACACCGTCCTTGCTTTCGGCTAATCCAAACCGGATATAATGGTCTTCGTCATCACCGGCAGCCCGATACAATAAATAGAAAATTCCATTTTCATACCATGCACCAGGATTGCAAACCGCCAGATTTTCCCAATCGTTGGTTGGGTTTGGGGATAATATCGGGTTGCTTTCGCTTTTTTTAAGAATCATAGAATAAATTTATTTTTCGTTTAATATAAACAGTCATTTCGTTATATACTGTTTTGTGGCTTAACACTTTCAATGAATATTTATGGGGCTATAGACTTTATTGTTTCTACTTTCGAAACCTCTGTCCGAAACGATGAAAGTGGTAGCCCCTCGGAATTAAAAATGGTTCCATTACTTGCATCTCCCCAGCAATAGCGGATAAAACAAGGTTTGGTAACGTTTTCCGAAAAGACGGTGATACGGTTTCCAGCAACTTTTGCATTTGCCGCATCATATTTGATTCCATCGGAAGAAAGTTCAAATTCATGACAATTTCCTTTCCCGGTCAAACCTTCATATACATTTGAAAAGATCAGCACTATTGAATCACCTGCATTAATAGCCGTTTCCAAAATAGGGAATTTGTAGGATTTATCTTTCTGGTATGTTTCAGACAAAGCCATGTTTGCCAGCCTGACTCCGATTTCCTGTTTTCTGGCCGCATGGATATTTGTCGGATCTCCCAAATCGATGGTCACCACCATACCGGTTTTTGGAACAGTCTTTTCCACCCGGGCTTGTGATTCACGGAATTCTGCAGCTTTCATGAACTGCTTGCCACCATATTGATAAGGTGCAATTTGAACATAATAGAATGGAAAATTCTGATTAAAAGCTTTTCTCCAAGATACAATCATATCTGTAAGCATATCCGGGTAACGTCCTGCATCACCAACATTCTCTTCACCCTGATACCACAAACAGCCTTTGATCTTGTAATTAACTATCGGATAAATCATACCGTTATACAACGCCGAAATAGTAGAGAACAAGGGCTTTCCCTCAGATGGAACTGGATTCACATCCGCAAGATCAAAAATCTTCTGATACCGCCACTCTCCAGCCAGGGTCTTTTTTTCAGAACGCTTTCCGACCGAATAATACATATTTTCTGCAGGTCCCGTCAGGCCGCCACCCCAAAGGACATTGAGTACCCTGGCCTCAATCCGGTTTTTCCCGACTTTCACTTGATCTGCCGGAATGACAAACTGAACCTGACTGTATGATTTGGAATTTCGTAGCTCTTCCCACACTTTTTCTCCATTCCAGTAAACCCGCCCGAAATCATTCATCATACCCAGATTGATCTGTAAATTCTGGTCAACCTCTGCTTTATTTATTTCAAGGTCTCTCGAAAAGGATATTTCTCCCAATTGATTGCCCACCATCGATTTTTCAAGATCAACAGGCAAAGTAAGATTCAATGTTTCCCCATAGGACTTAGTAGCACCGATTTTCTCTGCGTCCGCGACCCATGCGGACATAGCATTTACATATTCCGAATCCGTTTGATTGGAAGCTTGTTTTTCAATATCACGCTTTTTTAATTCATTTTCATAACGAGGCTGAGCATCCACTACGTTTTCAGGTATCCAACTCTGTACTGGTGAACCCCCGTAAGCCGAAACAATAAGCCCAACCGGAACATTCAGCCCTTTGAAGAGTTCTTTTCCAAAGAAATAAGCCACCGCCGAAAGCCATTTAACATCATTGGGCGTACAGACTTTCCATCCGTAATTGGCCGACTCATTCACCGGGACAAAGCTTTCCTTTCGCTGAATATTGACAAAGCGGATATACGGGTTATTTGCCTGAGCGATTTCTTCCTCTGAATGTTCTACCACAAGATTCCATTCCGGCTGATTTTTCATAATCATCTCCATATTGCTTTGACCGGAACAAAGCCATACTTCGCCGATAAAAACATTGGACAAAGTCGCGGTTTCGCCTTTTGAATCAATTAAAGATACCGTGTAGGGTGTAAAACTACCGGCGGGCGTTTGGACAGAAATGATCCATGCACCATCTGATGTAGCTTCTAAAGGTATTTCAGAACCAAACCATGAACATTTCAGTAAAAGCTTCTCGTCCGGATTGGCATAACCCCAGAATTTAACAGCAGTTTGTTGCTGTAAAACCAGATTGTCTGTAAATATGGATGCAAAACGTGCCTTCCCTCCGGCATGGTTTATATATAAAATAATGATTAAAAATAAAATGACGTATTTACGTTTCATAGGTTATTCATATTGGTGATCAGACAGAAAGACCGAGCTGGAACTTCCAACTGTTTTACTGCACTTTTTCTTAAATCAAGAGTAATCCCTGTCGAATCAGGTTTGGCAAAGCCATTCTCATCAAGAGTACCGGTAAAAGCCGCTTTTTCTCCTGATTTATAGTTGTATATAGACAAGCCGGTAAGAGCCGTCCCCTCTTCCATACGAAGATTGACTGTATAAGTAACCGTATTCGAATTGACAATGGCTATGGAATATTGTCCGTCTTTTTCTCCTGCAACAGCACGCAAGCCAACCTTATCGGGCAAGGTCACCGAATGAATGCTTGTTCCCTGAGGAAAATACCTGCATAACAACGAAGCAGGATAAAACCATGGACGGATATTTTCATCTGCAGGATTTTCAAACCTTTCTGAACCAAGAATATTCCAGAACCCCCAGCGTTTGAGCTTTGTAGAACCTGTGGCATCAATATTGTACATGGCATCATCCAAATCCCAAAGAATGACTCCGGCATAACCGGCAAGCATGTTTTGGATTACCGCATCAGCTACATCAATTCCGTAAAAAGCATCATAAACAAACATATTACTGTCATCAGAAGCATATTTATCAGCCGAAATGCGTAAAGCATTCTGTATCCCCAGTTCCGACAACGTCCCATATTTAAAACCAAATTCGGTCATCAACATATCTTTGGAAACAGGTGCCACCTCTTTGTAGGCCTGAATCATTTCCTGATAACGACCATCACGAACTTCGGTTTCCTTTGGATACGTATGAATGTCAAACGTAGCCATAATTGTTCCGAGATCTGATTGCGTATTTCTGATCCACGAAGTCAAAGAAGTGTTCCAAACAGCGACATCAGGTCCAGTCAGCTTAATTTTTGAGTCAATTCCTTTTTCTATCAGCTTGGCATGATACTGTTCTATCAGACTTATCCAAAGTGCATAATTCCCATTAATAGTTGACCAGCTACCATTGGGTTCATTGACCATATTAAAATAACGGATGCAACTATACCCTTTGGTAACAATCAACCATTGAAGAAAACACGCTGAGTTTTCGAGCCACTTCTGATCAATCACATTTCCTCCGGTATGCCCCCATTCACCCAACAAAACAGATATTCCTTCTTGTTGGCAAAAGTCCAGAATCTTTAACAAGACGGCATCGCTTTTGGATGGATTATATTTATTATCAACCAGATAATTCCATCCATCGGATATCATGATTCGGACAATAGACGGGTGCATAAAATGCACCCGTTCAAACAATTTGGTCCAATCATTTTCCGTCAAGGATGGATTGCCTGTCCAGGTTTCCAGTATGTCATATCCACCCCATTGCACCCCGTTACCAATATAAGACGGAGTTATAATTTCGGCGTTAATAATTAGATCTTTACTGGAGTCCAAAATTGACGAATTGTTTTTTTTTTCGCCATTTTCACAAGACAAACAAAAAATTAAAAAGCTAATATAAAAAATTCTTATCTTCAAATTTATTTTATTATTAATTACTATTAAATATATTTTCTATTCAACCAATAATTTTGCGCTGCATGTATAGACCTTTCCGCTCATATTCAAGCTTAAACGGCAAATATAGGCTCCTTGACCCACTTTTAATCCTCTTCCGTTAACACCATCCCATGTGATGCTATATTTTCCATCAGATGGGCAATTGCTAACCAATTCTTTTTCCAATTGCCCATATATGTTATATATTCTTATACAGAGTTCACCGGCTTCAGGCAAAGAGCAGTTGAAAGTAACAGCATCCTTGAATGGATTCGGGTAAAGAGACGTTTCTATCTTACCGCTCAAATCTTTCTTTATATTGTTAAGACTCGTTTCTATAGATCCATATTCAATACGGAGAGCTCCCAAATAATAATAGTGAATGGAATTTGTGTTGTTCGGGCCTGGACTGGCAACAATAGTAATGGTTCCGTTACTGGCAGGAATCATATCTGTAACTGTCACCATATTCGAATTATTGTTGGCTGCATCCAAATAAACAGTATCAATCGTATTACCGGTAACTATATACTGTGCTTCTCTATTATCGGAGCACGTTCCTCTTGAAGCAAAAATTGAAAGTGAATATTTTGAATCTGCGCTCAAGCCTCCCAAAGTAACAGCACCGGTTGCCTCAATCCAACCTGCGTGTGCACCCGTACTCCCGAAAAAGCTGTCGGATGTGACAGTTGACGGTAAATTCAACGATGCATCCGGAGTTGTAGTTCCGGTAGTGTTAACACCGGTAAATGCATCACTGACATAAATGGAGTATCCAGTACTGTTGCCTTCCGTATTAATTAAATCTGAAATAATTTCTCCACCGGTAGCATTAGTCAGGTTATTCCAGTTCCCAGTCGAAAGATTTGTTCCAAAATCAATGTTTATAACTCCATTCTTGTCATAATCAAGAGATAATTTTCTTGATACGATACTGATAGCTCCAATAAAATAATACTTACTGGAATTGGAATTATTAGGGCCAGGTCCGACACTAATAGTAATCGTTCCGTCTTCCGAAGGGATCATACTGGAAACGGTTGCAACATTGGAAACATTATTTGCAGCATCCAGATATACCGTATCTATAGTATTACCAGAAACAATATACATCGTTTCTCTATCATCCGTAACCCCTGTTCTGGAAGAAAAGAAAGTAAAGGTATAGCTCTTGCTTGTACTTAAACCAGAAAGAGCGAATCCGCCGGTTGGTTCAATTATACCAGAGTGAGCTCCGACACTACCAAAAAAACTGTCAGAAGTAGCCGTTGATGGAAAAATCAATGTTTCAGAAGGTAAAGTTGTACCTGCTGTATTTATACCGGTAAAAGCATCGTTTATACAGATCGAATAGCCCGTCTTCTGTCCTTGAGCATTAATAAGATTATTAATGGTATCACCTGTCGCATTGTTCATATTATTCCAGTTCCCGGTAGATAAAGAAGATCCGAAATCTATATTAACCGTATCGATATCATTGTCACTGCGAGTGTTGCTGAGAATTTCAGTTTTCGCTATTACTCGATTTGCCAGTACCGTATGCGCCGAATCATTCAGATGCGTACCATCGCCCATATCATATATGGATTTTATATAACCGTTATCGGTTGCTATATCCGTCCAAAAGTCAATAGCCTTGTCTCCCATGTATTTATAAGTGGAATCACGCATATTCATAAGATTTTGCCTAAGTTCAACACTTAAATATCGCGGCTGTGTCGTCGTAACCCATACTGGAACATTCTTAGCTGCGGCAGCAGCAAGAACAATGGAATAATTGTATAATTGCTGGTTCACCGAATAGCCATTGGCAGCATCATTGGTCGGTAAATTAATAATGATGGCATCCGGATCATAACTTAACGCCTTTGTAATATTATGCAAAGTATCAGCCGTCGAATATCCATTCGGCAAAACATGATAGGTGGTATATCCTCCCACTGCAAGATTGATCACTTCATTGGAAGCATTGAATGTTTGGACATATTTACGATATTGATTCACCCATGCCTTTTCAGAATTGATCGGACCGGTACCAGCAGCAGTAGAAGATCCAAGTACTACAATCCTGATAATATCCTTGCCTGCAGAAAGACTTAAGCTTAGCACAATAAACAAAAAAAAGCAAAATGCAAAATATAACTTTCTCATATCAATAATGTTTATTGTTTAGTAATATCAACCCAAAACTTTCTGGGATTAGAGACAAACCTATCGTAATCACCATAAATGTTGTCCCAATCGTCCTTTCCACTTAAAGTGAATGCAAAAGCATGATCAGAAACGGTTTTAGTAATTGTTCCGTAAAGAGTTTCCGTGCCAGCTGAAGTATATACACCAGTCGTCGTTGTTCCATCTTCAAATGTAAAGGTGACAGTTCCGGTAGAATAATTTCTTAACCAGGTACCTGTCCCTGTTGGTATCTTTCTATAAAAATGGTTAACATCAACATCGGGATTGCTTAATGTATACACAAAATTGGCATTGAGACCGTCGCTGCCTGGATTGTTCACGATAGTTCCGTAAGGATTGCCTTCATCTGTAACTCCGGTCAAAGTAAACGTGAGGGTGTTATCCATTTCGGCAGCCGGACCGGTTGTTGCATCCCAGCACCATGATTTACTATTCATTTCAACCACACTGACTCCGCCATAAACGGCACCCGTCCCTCCGTAAACATACAGACCACTAATACTCCATGTTCCGATAAGCTCTTCGCTGAACGGATTGAGTGTAATAATCCAGTCTAATGTATCTCCGTCAGCGGCTGTAACCTTTACTTTAGCAGTATGATCTTCATTACTGAAATCAAGGGCGTCACCTTTCGATATAGAAGCCGAAGCACCATAGGACAACTCCAAACCTGAAATCGTCACATTACTCAAATCTGTAACTACAGACGTGTTGCATACAAAACTAATGGTCGCTGAATCTCCCTCTCTAAATTGGGTTATATCTCCAATTTGTCCGTTAAAAGTTATATCAATAATATTCCTTTCCTTGTTCCATGTTCCACTGTTCACCTCATCCAGAGGGTCTTTCTGACATCCGGTCAACAAAGACAAAGAGGCCATTATAATGATCAGAATTTTAATATGTTTCATTTCATTTTCCGTTTTATTGGTTATTCATCGCTTGCATTCGGATTCAAATCAATCTCAAGTTGTGGAAGTGAATAAAAAGCTGCTTTTTCTTCTGTAATTCCTGCAGAAATAGCCCTGGGATCCTTTGTTGTGACAATGGCTTTTCGTCTTAGATCATATAAACGCTGTCCCTCAAAAGCCAATTCCCAAGCTCTTTCCTGAACAACAGAATCCCTAAAGTTGGTCACACTTAATCCAGAAGTGGCATCTGCTAATCCGGCACGATTACGTATTTTGTTCAACCAATAATAGCCCTCTGTTGTCGGACCAACAGCCTCCGCATATATTAGAGCCACATCGGAAAAACGCATCAAATAAGGCTTCGCACTCGATTTCTGTCCTGAAAAATTAGGATCAACATATTTTCGTGTAAAAGCATAGGTAAAGTCTGTACCCTTCTTTCCTATTACAGAGCCACTGGAATTATACACTTGAGTAACCAGCAACTGGGTCTTTCGTTTATCATTGGAAGAATAGCTATTATAAAAATTATCCGTGGTCTGAAAAACCTCCCATCCATACGTACAATAAGTGAAAGTTCCATCCGGATTCTTTAAGTAATATGGGGCTCCAGCCACCCATGGATGGAACATCATGCCAATCTTGGAATATTCTCCTTCAGAAGAGCCAGTCCTATTCATAGACATAATAAAAATGTGTTCCGGTCCATCAGGAGCATTAATATTATAAATATTTAGCAAAGACGTATCCATGGCATATTCCGTCTGATCATAAAGTACTTTATGTGCATAATATGCTGCACTATCGTACATCTGATCCACATCTTCGGTCATGTCAGTATATTTAGGCACTCCGCTTTCTTTGGAAGAAGCGATTGTCAAATATGCTTTTGCCAGAAAAGACTGTGCAGCCACTTTATCGGCCCTTCCGACTACCCTATTGATTCCAAGATAACTTTCTGACTTTTTAAAATCGGAAAGAATTAAATCATATATTTCATCCAGATTTTTAGCCATTTCAGGAGATGTTTGTGAAACAGTTTTCACCATGGACAATTGAATCGGAACCAATCCATAAACTCTAACGAGATTAAAATAATGATAAGCTCTCAAAAAATAAGCTTCTCCAAGTAGTTTTGCTTTATCATTCTTGTCAAAACTACTGTTTGCAACATTTTCAATCACGGCATTAGCCCGGTTTATTCCAATATAACAATATTTAAAATAATAGGTCAATGTTTCATTATTGGCATTTGTCGTCCAATTATTCAAATCCTGCGATCCGTAAGCCTCGCCGGATTTTACATCACAGATGTCCGAAGCTAACTCGCCAATGTAAAAGATACCTCTTGAATATTCAATATAATTGAGCGCGTTGTAGGCATACAACAAAGACGATTCAGCATCATCCACTGTTGTATAAAAATTATCTTCGGAATAAAATCCGTATGGGTCTTCTGTCAAATCACAAGAAGTAACAAACACCCCACTAAGCATTAAAATCAATAATATTCTTGTTTTCATGTTTTATAGTATTAAAAGGTGATGTCTAATCCAAGCGTCATTTGTCTCAATCTGGGATATCCATAATAAATACCATCTGTTCCAGTTTCAGGAGCATACCCTGAGAAATTGGTAAAAGTATAAAGATTAGAGATATTGATATTAAAACGAGCATTGGAAATCCATTTTACCTTCTCGGATTTAAAATTATATCCAAGGTTTACATTCTGAATTTTCACATAAGAACCATCCTCAATCCACCAATCCGAGATGTAATAAGTTCTGTTATCACGAAGGCTGGGATAATTATTATTCGGATTATCTTGTGTCCACCGAAGAGGCATGGTGCTGGCCTGCCCTCCCCACTTGTTTTGATTCAAGATATCATTTCCGAAGACCCCGTTAATAAAAACTTCCGCATCAAATTTCTTATACCTTGCATTTAAAGAAAGACTCAGCATAAAATCAGGATTGGGATCACCGATAATGGTACGATCTTTATCAGAAAAAGAACCGTCTTTACTTACATCTACATATTTGAATTCTCCAGGCTGAGCCATCTTGCCGGTCAAACCGGCGGCAAGACCTTCTGCTTCCGTTTGAATAATACCATCAACCTTATAACCGTAGAAAACGTTAACAGGTTGACCGATAGCCAAAATATTCGGATATGCGCTAAATGTTGAAAGAGAAGTCCCCCAGAATTCATAAAGCATTCCTGTATTAGGGTCTGTATTTAAACCGGAAGAGGTTTTGTTGCCAAGGTCTGTTACTTTATTTCTATTCATAGAATAGACCAGTGTTGCGGAAAAATCGCAATTCTTTTTTCTAATCAAATTGCCGGTGACTGAAAGTTCAAAACCTTTATTATTAATCTCTCCATCATTAACCCACATCCGGTCATAACCGGAAGATAAAGTAAGCAAAGTCTGACGAAGCAAATCATAAGTATGCTTTTTATAATAATCAAAGGTTACCAACAATCTTTTATTAAGAAAAGCCATATCAAGACCGATATCATATTGTGAAGTCGTTTCCCATTTTAAATCTCGATTGGGAATGCCACTCCAAACAGCAAACCTATAATCATCTCCCGTATAACCGGAGATGTAACCCGGTCCTATTGCTGTCTGCCAACTACCCTCCGTATAATATTGTTCAGTACCGTATCGACTCAACGTCTGATAAACTGAAATTCCCTGATTTCCCGAAATACCATAACTAAGCCGCACCTTCAATTCATCAAATATATTCATATTCTTAACAAAATCTTCTTCCTGTGCTTTCCAGCTTATTGCACCGGAAGGGAAATAAGCCCATTTATTGTTTGCACCAAATTTAGAAGATCCGTCCGCACGGGAAGTAATCGTAAATAAATATTTGTCCATCAATGAATAATTCAAACGTCCCATAAACGAAACCAATTTGGATTCAGAGAAGCTATTGCTCAGTACATTTTTTTCAGGATCGCCTGATGCCATATTTTCATTGCCTGTGGCCTCGTTGACAAAATCATAGGCCCATAAATCTGAACTCCGGCTCATACTGTATTGATACGAATGACCGAGCATTGCCGTTATCTTATGTATGTCTCCGAAAGTCTTGTCATACGTCAAGTAAGTTTCTGTATCATAGCTCTCTCCCTGCCAGTTTGCAATAGCAGCAGCACCATTATAGGTCGCTCCAAGTTCAGAATAAACCTTGGGATAATATTTATCCGTAATATACTCACCGTATTTGTAATTTAACTGTGATTTTAAGGTCAAACCTTTTGCCAATTGCAGATCTGCCTCCCAGGACGAAATAACATCCAGACTTTTGGTAACATTGGTCTGGAGATCTGTTAAAGCAACCGGATTGGTATAATCTGTTTCTCCCGCCTTAAAATAGCTTCCGTCACTATTATATACAGGCCAGAGCGGACTCCGGTAATAAGTTAAACCTCCGTTATAATCACGGTTCCCCTTCGTAATAATATTTTTTGTATTGATTGTTAGAAAATCATATACCTTATGAGATACACCTAAATTTACGGTACCTTTTGTATAGTTATCTTCAACATAGCTACCTTGTTGGTCAAAATAATTTGCCATCAAATTAAATGTTGTCTTATCATTGGCACTGTTTATGCCCAATGTTGTGTTTTCCGTAAGAGGAACATCTCTGAAAACGATATCATCCCACCTTGTATAATAAGGCCATTCCCCACTTTCTATTTCTTCAACCGAAGGATAATAAACGCCATTGGAAAATGTCGTTCCGGTAAATATAGGTGTTTCACCGGCATTAATTCTTTGTTCATTATTTAGTTGAGCCATTAATGCTGCATTTCTCCAGATATTCAGTTTAGAAGCAAATTGAGACAAAGTTGTCTGGTGTTTAAGGTTAACCTTGGTCACACCTGCTTTTCCCTTTTTTGTCGTAATCATGATAACTCCGTTTGCTCCTCTGGAGCCGTAGATTGCAGAAGCAGAAGCATCTTTCAATATTTCAATTGATTCAATATCTTCAGGATTGATTTGTTTTAGATTACCGGCCTCTCCAAAAGGGAAACCATCCACAACAACCAATGGTGTATTTGAACCATATAAAGAACTTCCTCCCCTGATCCTGACCGTAGAACTTGTATTAGGATCGTCAGAAGTAGTAAGTACTTGAAGACCGGCTGCCCGACCCTGCAAAAGCGCATCAATAGAATTAGCCGGAATGTTTTTCAACATATCCGTCTTTACAGTACTAACCGAACCCGTAAGATCACTTTTCTTCACTGAACCGTATCCGATTACGACCACTTCATCCAGCCCAAGATCCTTATTTTCCAAAATTACATCCAGACGATTTTTATTCCCAGGCTTTATTTCCTTCGTTTTAAAACCAATGCAAGAGAAAACCAAGACGGGATCTTTGGTTCTCAATTCCAATTGATAATCTCCTGAAACATTTGTCATAGTTACATTCGTCGTTCCTTTTTCCATAATAGAAGCTCCAACTATAGCCTCGCCTTTTGTGGAGACAACCTCCCCGGAAATTTTGGTTTGTGCGAATGAAGACAACGTTGCCAAGACAGACATGATTGAGAAAAGACTCAATCGAAGCAACCAATTCTTCTTTTTCATAAGCATTATGATTTATTAGGTTAAATTGACACAACAAAACTAACCATCCAAATATCAAGAGCATTTGCTTTTCATGCTAATTGATAATACTTATATGAATAGCTAACGAATTTTTTTGTGAATTTTGGCTATAAATAATAAGCAGCACCGGAATACCGATACTGCTGAATTATCTGTATATCATATAATTATACCCTATATAACGCTTTAATAGACTATATAGCTATTGTTATTAAGGTCAATATTTTATGATATATTTTTGTTGTGATCTAAACTCTGTTGGAGTACAACCTTTCTTTACTTTAAAAGATCGGTTAAAATTTGAGATATTATTAAAACCACTCTCAAAACAAATCTCAGCTATCGTTTTCTCGCTTTCAATAAGAAGTTTGGCCGCATAACCAATTCTTAGATCCGAAAGATAATCAGAAAAAGAGCGTTGGGTCCGTTTTTTGAAAAAATGGCTAAAAGCAGACGGCGTCATAGAGACCAAATTGGCCACATCATTCAAGGAAATCGGATTGATCAGATTTTCATACAGGTATTGATTGACAATTTTAATACGTCTGCTTTTTGAGGTATCGAATTGTCCTACATAAGATAATGAAGATAGGACTCGTTGGCTATTGGAAGTAGCCAGATCATTCAATATGGAGAGGAATTCAAGTATTGAGTCAAATCTGCAAGTTTCTGTCAACTTCATGATTCGTTGTAGCATACTGTGTGTCGTTTCCTGAGAAAAAACAACCCCCATTTTTGAGCGTTCCAATAGTTCTTTAATGGGTAAAGTAAGTTTTCTGGAAAATGCTTTTTCACTTAAAAAGTCAGGAAAGAACTGAATGGTCACCACCTGAACATTTTCTTCGTTTCCTGTCCAAGCATGCGGTGTATTGGGCCCAATCAGCACCAAATCGGGATGGCCATATCCTTCAATGGAATCTCCGATAATTCTTTTTCCTTTTGAGTGAAGCACCAAATTAAGTTCATATTCCGGATGGTAATGAACCGGAAAATCGAATTTGGCATTAAAATGATTCAGAACAATGAAAAAATCATCTTCCGATAATGGTGTTATCTCACGAATAATACGTTCTGGCATGTGTTTAGGTATTAGAGCAAAAGCAATATATGTCGGTACAAAGAGACTCTAATGATTTGGTAAAATGCGCATGCCAAATATATAAAAAATTTAATTATAAAATTTTTATATATCCGGCATGCCGAACTTTTATACTATGTATGTCTTTTCTGTAGAAACGTAAAGCGATGAACCAAGGCAAATATGTTATCGCACGAATACCAACAACTTTGAATTTCCATCTGAATAATAAATCTCATCGACTTAAACCGGAGTTCGGGACAATCCTTACCAAGGGTTTATTTGAAAAGATATTTGCAGATAAAGGTCAATCTGACCTGCTACGAAATCACCCTGATTGCCTTCCACTTTCCACTTCTGAATCTCATTATCAAAACTAAGCTAAACAACAAATAGAACATAATTAGCACAAACCAACTGAATGGAACCGATAATTTGAGCGTATTCAGACAGATATATAATAGTGGAACAAACGACCAATGGGCAATAGCAGAAACAATCATGGTAAAATGAGTATCCCCGGCACCCCGCAAAGCACCAACTAATGCCACAACCACTGCTTCGAACAGCACATAAAGCGATGCAAGACGTATCATGCTCACTGCTATGGGAACCGCACTGTTGAAAATAGAACTTTGCACATTCGGTTTAAACACGAGAACCAGAGATTTTGGAATAAATAAAAACAAGATCAAAATTATTATAGAATAAATGATACCGGTTTTTATACCTGACAAAGCTGCCCGATGAGCTACCTGTGGACGTCCTGCCCCCATATAACGCCCAACAAGACTGGTGACACTTGTTTCGAGACCAACAAGCGGAATAAACGAAACCATATCCCAGTTAAACATGATGGTTGCAGCTGTAGAAGCAACATCACCCTGCGACTGAAACAAAGTAACCATAATGAAAAAAGCTATAAAATTCAAAAACATTTCCAAACCGGCAGGTGAACCGAAGTAAATCAGTTTTTTCATGATGACCGATGAAAACCGGAAAGATTTACCGACAGAAAATATACGGTAGTTTTTTGAGCCAAAATAGGTAAAAAAGAGCATCACTGTTGCAACTACAGATCCCGCGACAGTTGCTAAAGCAGCACCGGTTATTCCCATAGGTTGCAATCCGAATTTTCCGAAAATCAGGACATAATCCAGCACAACATTCGTTAACATAGCAGCTACAGTAGACTGCATGACAATCCTCGTACGACCAATGCCCACAAAATAGCAACTAAATGTATGTCGCAGCAAAGGAAAGAGACTTCCCCAAATTAATACAAAAACGTATTGTATCTGATCATTTATTTGTGATTCCGGCGTTTTTAAAAATTCAAACAGCAAATAAACCAGCGGTTTTACCAACACAATCAGCGGCCATGCGATCAAAGCAATGATTATTCCCTGAAACGTTGTCTTGGAAACGTTGTGATTTTCACCTGCTCCCATATACTGTGCAGTAAGTGCTGTCGTATATCCGATTAATCCGAAAAAAAAGAAGGTGAGCATTTGTAATGCCGTTCCACCGGCCAACGAAGCATTCATCTGTTCCGATCCTACCTTCGAAAGAAAAAGTCGGTCAGTAAATGTCATCACTCCATCGCAAGCAGCAGAAATAATCATGGGTACAGCCAAGATAAGCAGCTCTTTCTGTCCACCCGGTTTATAATAACCCGAATAAATTTTCTTGATTTTTTTTAGCAACATCATATTATAAAAAAATTAAATCGCAAAAGTAGTTAATTACAATCAATTCTTTGATACTTTTCTAAAACCATTCACAAACAGGTTTCAACATTCAGAAATGCATAAAGAAACAAGCTTATCTTAAAAAGATGAGCTCCAAATAAGAGACACAAAACGAAGCGTATAAATTTATAAAGGTTTAAATATTAAATAAAAGACACTATTGTTATATGTTAGTTGTGATATGACGTATATTACTTGTATATTTGCGAAAAAACGCCATGGTAAACTACACAATCAAATTATCAAAGGAAGAGGTAGAAGAATTGACCAGAGTGATAAACAAGGGAAGCCACACATCTCAGGCATTTCGCACAGCATATATATTGCTGAATTGTGACAAAGGAGAATATTCATCGGATAGTAAGATAAAGAATGCGGATATCTGTAAGATTTTGAAAGTCGGAGAAAGAACGATAGACCGTGTAAAAAAGAAATTTGTCGAAGAGGGTTTCGATAGTGTGCTAGAGCGTCGCCCTTCCAGTCAGATGTATAAACGTAAAATGGACGGAGATCTTGAGGCTAAGTTGGTAACACTCTGCTGCAGCACCCCTCCAGAAGGTTTCTCCAAATGGTCATTGAGGCTCCTTGCAGACAAGTTGATTGAATTGAAATATGTTGATTACATTTCGCACATTACCGTGCGGGATGTTCTAAAAAAAACGAACTTAAGCTTTGGAAAGTGAAGGAATGGGTCATCCATCCAGAAAATAATGGTGAATTTGTAGCAAATATGGAACGAGTGCTTGACACTTATAAACTGCCTTATGATGCTGACTTTCCCGTGGTTTGCATGGATGAGTCGCCCAAGCAACTCCTCGAGGAATTGTCATCGACTCCAATCCGAAAAGGGCAGGAAGCCCGAGTTGATTATGAATATATCCGCCACGGAATGGTTAATATTTTTATGGCAAATGAGCCATTAAGAGGAAAACGATTTGTTGAAGTTTCGGAGTTCAAGACCAAAAAAGACTGGGCAGCTTTTATCAAGCGGATATCTGATGAGATGTATCCACAGGCAAAGAGGATAAAACTCGTGATGGACAATTTAAAAACACACTGAGCTTCTGCATTATACGAGATATTTGCTCTGGAAGAAGCAAAACGGCTATGGGATCGGTTTGAATTCATTTATACGCCCAAACATGGAAGCTGGCTTAATATGGCTGAAATAGAATTGCATGTGCTCAATAGTCAATGCTTAAACCGACACATCGCCAACTTGGATGCTGTGAAGAATGAAGTAAATGCGTGAAAAAACCACAGAAACAACAAGGATGCTAAGATAAGTTGGCAATTCACAAGTAAACAAGCGCGGATAAAACTCAAAAGGCTATATCCGTTAATTCTAAACTAACATAACACTAGTGAATAAATATGTATATTTGAAAAATAAACTTCGAATGATGGAAAACACATTAAATATCAAATCTGCAAAAAAGATATTTATTCTCATCTTTTTTTTGTCTGTCTCAAACGTGTTATTTTCTCAGAATGATTTTTCATCTCTTTTGTTAAAACTTGACAAAACTGTAGCAGAATCCAAATTATATATCCAGAAAAGGGAAGATCGTATCAACAGATATAAAAAAGAATTAAGAAAAGCAAAACCTAATTCAATAGCAGCTTATAATTTCAATTCGCAGTTATTCAAAGAATATAAACCTTATATTTGCGATTCGGCGATATTTTATCTAGACCGAAATATTGATATTGCACTGCTACTTAATGACACAAAAAGAGAGTATGAAAGTGAAATTCAGCTTGCATATTTTATGGGGTCTATAGGATTATATAAAGAGGCTGTTGATTTAATGCAAAGCATTGACCGCTCAAAACTTCCAAAATCATTACTTATTGACTATTACAATGCACACCTTCGTATATATGGCGAAATTGCATTCTATACCCAAGACAAGAGAAGATCAAATAAATATTGGAGTATTCTTAGGACCTATTCAGACTCGTTAAAATCTATCCTGAATCCGGATAGCCAGTTATATTTACAGTTAAAAGAAGACAGCGTCCGAGATGCCCTTAATTTTGATTATGCCCTGAAATTAAATGATATTTGGATTTCAAATACCAAACAGGGAACCCCAGAATATGCTTTAGCAACTTTTCATCGGTCGCTGATATATCAATGGCAGGGAAATAGAGAAAAACAAAAATATTATCTTGCACTTTCGGCTATTTCCGATATTCAATCAGCAATAAAAGATCAGGCATCTTTGAGGATGCTTGCACAAATATTATATGAAGAAGGGAATATAGATAGGGCTTACAATTATATTCGTTTCTCGTGGGATGCAACAGTGTTTTATAATGCCAGACTAAGAAATTTACAAACCTCCTCCATATTATCATTGATTGATAAAACATACCAAACAAAGTTAGAAAAGCAGAAAACCAAATTGCAATTTTACCTGATACTAATCAGCACTCTGTTCGTTTTGCTTATTTTTACATTGATCATTATTTACAAGCAGATTCATCGGCTGTCTAATGCCAAGAGAAGCCTACAACAGGCAAATAACAATCTCAATAATTTAAATATAGTGTTAAACAAACTGAATGATGAGTTAAAGTTGGTAAATAATGTATTGAATAAAACAAATAACGATTTGTCCGAATCAAACAAAATTAAGGAATTATATATAGGTCGCTTTATTGAACTTTGCTCCATATATATTAATAAAATTGATGATTTCCGTAGAAAAGTAAATGCTAAGATAAAAGATGGAAATATCAATGAGGCTAAATTAATGACTCAATCTCAAGATGTTATGGATGAAGAATTTGAAGAGTTATATGCTAATTTCGACAACGCTTTTTTACAATTATTTCCTGATTTTGTTGAAAAAGTTAATGAACTCTTGAATGAGAAAGATAAGTTTTTTGTAAAAAAAGGAGAATTGCTTAATCCTGAACTGAGGATAATAGCACTTATGCGCTTGGGTATTAATGATGGTAGCAAAATCTCACAATTTTTACGATATTCTTTGACTACCGTTTACAATTATCGTACAAAGACCAAAAACAGAACTTATCTTCCTAAGGAGGAATTCGACATTAAGATACTGGAAATAAGCTGATTTCTATTTATATTATTGCAAACTCGCAAAAACCATTCATTGTTTATTGTGTGGAATTTATCTGTTGAAATAATAGTATCGGAGGAATATGATAAATCAATTATAAGTTAATATTTCGCCCATTTTTTTTCAAATCACAAAACGCAATATAGCAGCTTCCTATAATACTTCTATGTTGTAATCCACCGTTCCGTCATACTACTTTTTTACGCTCATACGCCATGAGCTTGCGATTCATCTTCAATCTATTACATAGAATTTCAATGTAAAACCACATACTTTTTATTTTCAAAGAAAAATTGGGGATTTTATATTCTCTATTTTTGTTGTGTTAATAACACACCTTAAATTTTCTGATACTTTCATGAAAAAAATTTTTTCTTTGCTTTTATTATTATTCCCATTTATACTTCAGGCTAAAACAGGATTTGTCTGTCCATCCGGGAAACAAAGTATTGATCCGCAAGAGAACAATTTGATCCTTCGCTGCATTGGCACCGGAAACTGGATGATTCAGGAAGGTTATATGATGCAAAGTGCCGATGTGGCAGGTACACAATGGCAATACAAGAAAAAGTTGATTGAAACCATTGGGGCTGAAAAGACGGAATTGTTGTATACGTCCTGGCTCGACAATCACTTCAGGAAAATAGATGTAGATTCAATGACCCGTTGGGAATTTAACTGTGTACGACCTGCCTTGCATTACAAAGTATTTACTCTACCTATAGAGGATGAACCGGTACAGGGTCAAAATACATGGTTGGAAAGTGGTTTTATACGGTTGGATAGTTTGGTGTCGTGCTGTGCTGCTAACCAAATGTATCTGGTGCTTGACTTACATGGTGCACCTGGCGGACAAAGTAAAGACAGCAATATATCCGATTACAAAATTAAAAGAAATGAGAACACCCCGAATTTTTAGTACAAGTATTTTTTGTTTGTTTTTGATTTTAACGCTAGCCAAAGCTCAAAAACCAATTTATTTAGAGGTAAATCAACCTATCGAAAAAAGAGTTGAACAAGCCCTATCCTTAATGACACTTGAGGAAAAAGTGGCAATGTGTCATGCTCAATCAAAATTTAGTTCCAGGGGTGTACCTCGTTTGGGTATTCCTGAAGTTTGGACAGATGACGGTCCTCATGGCATTCGAGAAGAAGTGTACTGGGATAAATGGATTGGTGCGGGCTGGACAAACGATTCATGTACTGCATTTCCGGCATTAACTTGTCTTGCAGCTAGTTTTAATCCGCAAATGGCAATGAACTATGGAAAAGCCATTGGTGAAGAAGCGCGCTACCGAAATAAAACGGTGCTTCTTGGCCCCGGTGTAAATATTTACCGGACACCACTTAATGGTCGTAATTTTGAATACATGGGCGAAGATCCGTATTTGTCATCGCGGATGGTAGTTCCTTATGTTCAGGGAGTTCAGCAAAATAGTGTTGCTGTTTGCGTAAAACATTTTGCTTTAAATAATCAGGAAATTGAACGTATGTCGATAAATGTTCTACTGAGTGACCGCGCTTTATATGAAATTTATTTGCCGGCTTTCAAAGCAGCAGTTCAGGAAGGAAAAGCATGGTCTATAATGGGTTCATATAACCGGTTCAGAGGAGAAAATAATTGTCATAATGATTTGTTGTTGAATCAGATTCTGAAAAATGACTGGAAATTCGACGGAGTGGTTATCAGCGACTGGGGTGGAGTTCATAATACCGATCAGGCTGTAAATAATGGACTCGATCTCGAAATGGGAACTTCGACAAATGAATTGACAACCGATGGGACAACGCCATACTCGCAATATTATCTTGCAACTCCGTTTTTACAGGGATTAAAATCAGGAAAATACAGCGAAACTGTTTTAAATGATAAAGTACGAAGAATTTTACGTTTGATTTTCCGCACGACTATGAGTGCAGATCGTCCGTTTGGTAAATTTGTAAGTCCAGAACATTCTGAAACTGCACGTAAAATAGCAGAAGAAGGAATTGTATTGTTGAAAAATGATAAACAATTCTTTCCTGTTCCCGTTGGAAAATATAAGAAAATTGCGGTTATTGGCGAAAATGCTACCAAAAGTTTAGTTATTGGTGGTGGATCTTCTTCATTAAAAGTAGCTTACGAAGTTTCTCCATTAGATGGATTGATAAAGAAATATGGAAAAGATCAAATAATTTATTCAAAGGGATATGAGTCTGAACAGAGAACGGGTGATAAAGAAAAAGTAATTTTAAAAAAGGATTCATTAATTAATGCTGCTTTAGAAACAGCTAAAAGTGCTGATATTGTATTATTTATAGGAGGCCTAAATAAAGATTATTTGCAAGATAGTGAAGGTGGAGACAGAGAATCGATGACTTTGCCTTATGAACAAGACAATCTGATCAACTCAATACTAAAGGTCAATAAAAATGTGGCTGTTATTTTGTGTAGTGGAAATGCAGTAGAAATGCCATGGATTAAAGATGTGCCTGCCATTATGCAGAGTTGGTATTTAGGATCTGAAGGAGGTAATGCCATTGCGAACATTGTTTCCGGTGATGTAAATCCATCAGGTAAATTGCCATTCTCATTTCCTAAGAAATTGGAAGATAATGCAGCAATTTCATTTGGGCAAATTTCATATCCAGGCGATGGGGTAAATGAGGAATATAAAGAAGATATTCTGGTGGGGTATCGTTGGTTCGATACTAAAAAAATAGAACCGTTATTCCCATTTGGTTTCGGATTGAGTTATACCACTTTCGAATATGGAAAAATAACGACCAATAAGAAAGTGTATGGACAAAACGATGTAATTAAACTTTCATTTACACTTAAAAATACCGGAAAAACAAATGGCTCTGAAATTACTCAGGTATATGTTTCGCAACCAAAAGCATTGGTTCCTCGTCCGGTAAAAGAGTTGAAAGCTTTCAAAAAAGTTTTTCTAAAAGCAGGTGAAACACAAACTGTTGAACTAGAAATAAATGTAAAAGATATTGCTTATTATAGCGAAAAAGCTAAGGCTTGGGTCGTTGAGACAGGAGAATTTATTTTTAGTAATGCTGCATCGTCTGCCGAAATAAAAAGCAAAGTGTCCGTATATGTAAAATAAGTTCGAATATTCAGTGACCGTGTTAAAAAAAAAACCGCTGTAAAACAAAATTTTACAGCGGTTTTTTGGTAGGTATAAATTGTGATTTATTTCACTTCTTCGAAATCAACATCCGTCACATTATCATCACCGGACTTGTTTTCGCCTTGGTTCGGATCGGCTTGCTGGCCGCCAAAATCCTGTGGATTCGGTTGAGCTTGCGCACCACCCTGAGTGTTGGCCTGATTGTACATTTCCTGAGATGCAGCCTGGAAAACGCTATTGAGTTCTGCGGTTGCAGCATCAATTCCGGCAATATCCTGAGCCTTGTAAGCATCTTTCAGTTTTGCAAGAGCGGCTTCGATAGGAGCTTTCTTATCTGCAGGAAGTTTGTCACCCAATTCTTCCAGTTGCTTTTCTGTTTGAAAGATCAAACTATCGGCGTGGTTCAGTTTATCTACACGCTCCTTTTCTTTGCTATCAGCTTCAGCATTGGCCTGAGCTTCATCTTTCATACGCTTGATTTCGGCATCGGTCAAACCGCTTGAAGCTTCGATACGAATACTTTGAGATTTGCCTGTAGCCTTATCTTTGGCGGATACATTCAGGATACCGTTTGCATCGATATCAAAAGTAACCTCGATTTGAGGAGTACCACGACGAGCAGCAGGAATACCATCCAAATGAAAACGACCGATGGTCTTATTGTCTTTGGCCATGGAACGTTCTCCCTGAAGAATATGAATTTCCACAGAAGGCTGGTTATCGGCTGCGGTAGTAAATACTTCCGATTTCTTGGTAGGAATGGTGGTATTTGATTCAATCAGTTTGGTCATCACACCACCCATAGTTTCAATACCGAGAGAAAGCGGGGTCACATCAAGCAACAGCACATCTGTTACATCTCCTGAAAGAACACCTCCCTGAATGGCTGCACCGACAGCTACCACTTCATCAGGGTTCACTCCTTTGGAAGGAACCTTTCCGAAAAATTTCTCCACCAATGTCTGAATGGCAGGAATACGGGTTGAACCACCTACCAGAATTACCTCATCTATATCACTTGCTGTAAGTCCGGCATCAGCCAACGCTTTGCGACAAGGTTCAACACATGCCTGAATATAACGGTCTGCCAATTTTTCAAATTGTGCACGACTCAGGGTTTTTACCAAGTGCTTTGGAATACCGTTTACCGGCATGATGTACGGCAAGTTGATTTCGGTGGAAGTAGAACTTGACAATTCGATTTTTGCTTTTTCGGCAGCTTCCTTCAAACGTTGCAAAGCCATCGGATCTTTGCGAAGGTCGATGCCCTCATCTTTCAGGAATTCGTCTGCCAGCCAGTCAATGATGGTCTGGTCAAAATCATCGCCACCAAGGTGTGTATCACCGTTGGTCGATTTAACTTCAAACACACCGTCACCCAATTCAAGAATAGAGATATCAAATGTTCCGCCTCCAAGATCGAAAACGGCAATCTTCATGTCTTTGCTTTTCTTGTCCAAGCCGTAAGCCAAAGCTGCAGCAGTAGGTTCGTTTACAATACGACGAACTTTCAGACCTGCAATTTCGCCGGCTTCTTTGGTTGCCTGACGCTGCGAGTCGTTAAAATATGCCGGTACGGTAATGACGGCTTCCGTTACTTCCGTTCCAAGATAATCTTCGGCAGTCTTCTTCATTTTTTGAAGAATCATGGCTGAAATTTCCTGAGGGGTGTACATACGTCCATCAATATCTACACGCGGTGTATTGTTTTCACCACGGACTACTTTATAAGGCATACGTTTAATATCACCTCCCGCCTGATCAAAGGAAGTTCCCATAAAACGCTTGATGGATGATACGGTCTTTTGTGGGTTGGTGATGGCTTGACGTTTTGCCGGATCACCTACTTTACGTTCACCACCATCAATAAAGGCTACAACAGAAGGAGTAGTACGTTTGCCTTCACTGTTGGCAATAACGATCGGGTCGTTTCCTTCCAAAACAGAAACACACGAGTTCGTGGTTCCTAAGTCAATTCCAATAATCTTTCCCATTTTAAATTTTATCTTTTAGTTTGTTTGTTTCATAATTTATATCGTTACCGACACTTGCTAAAAGTCAAAACCCGTGCCAAAAGACAAAGGAGTATTCGACACGATTTTTTGACAGCAAACAGGAGAATTTGTCTTTAACTCTGACAAGTGAGTATGACTTTTTGGCAGTAAAGCACAAAATTCATATTGAATTCCGATGATTGACTGTTAATAAAACATATTGAATTTGTTTTATACCTCTAAATTCTGTTTCTTTGCTCTAACTTAGATATTCAGGACATACCTCATGTCTTTCATTTTATCAATAGGAAAGAGTAATGTTTAAAATACATTCACTTAAGTTTTATTCCGGCGAATGGATAACGTTGGCTTATGTTTTGGTTACAACGGTATTTCTGGCTTTTAATTCTTCTAAATTTCCTGATACTTCCTTTTTTTTCGAAGCCCGGTTGATGACTGTCATCATGATTCTTTCACTTGCAAGCTTTTCCCGCAACAGAGACTGGCGGTATCTGAAAGCTTTCAGACAATTTCTTCCGTTTATTATTCTTGGTTATTGGTATTCAGAAACTTATGATTTTGCCGGTATGTTCTTACCGAATCAAGATCCGTTTTTTTGTCAGGCAGATCTAAAACTTTTCGGAATGGAGCCTTCTTTGGCTTTCTGTAAATATCTTCCGGAGCGGTGGTTTAGTGAATTGATGTATTTCGGCTATTTTTCTTATTACATCATTGCGGTAGGTGTGCCTTTCCTGTTTTGGCAAAAGCGGCCAAAAGAGTTCAGCCGGGCAATATTTGTGATTTTATGTTCTTTTTATCTTTATTATATCATCTATATCATTTTGCCTGTGGGCGGTCCTCAATTCTATTATCAGGGGGAATCCGGGAAAGCACCTTCTGGATATTTTTTCTCACAATTGATTCATTTTATTCAAAGATTCGGAGAAAAACCGACTGGTGCCTTTCCAAGCTCACATGTCGGAATCTCTACCATCTTGCTGCTGCTGACATTTTCAAAATTCCGTAAAACTTTTTGGTTCATTTTACCGATATATGTAATTCTGTCATTTTCAACGGTTTATATCAAGGCCCATTACATGGTCGATGTCTTGGGCGGTGTCCTTTCTGCCATCCTTTTTTACATCCTATCGAATCGCTTGTTTGATTCTCTGTCCGACAAGTTTTGTGAAGAGCCTAAATATACTGATGATTATTGAGAGAAAGACAATATTGTTTTTAAGCAACTAACGAGGATGTCTCAAAATGAAGTGAACCCTAAAAGTTAAACAAAAACTTTTAGGGTTCGCTTCAAAAGGCTGAGGCACCATCGTTTTACCCGTACACCACCTGTCTGAGATTAAACTCAAATATTAAATTCTCAGAGGCTTAAAAAAAACTTTTGAGACGATTTTTATTCGCTTATCAATCATTCATGGAAGCCAAAAATTCTTCATTGGAGGCGGTCTTTTCCAGTCTACCTTTCAGGAAGTCCATCGCTTCGAGAGAATTCATGTCTGCAAGATAACGACGGAGTATCCATAGACGGTCTTGCGTCTGTTTGTCAAGCAGCAGGTCGTCACGACGGGTGCTGGATGCCGTGATATCCACAGCAGGAAAAATACGTTTGTTGGAGAGCTTGCGGTCAAGCTGCAATTCCATGTTACCGGTTCCCTTAAATTCCTCAAAGATGACGTCATCCATTTTGGAACCTGTTTCCGTCAGGGCTGTGGCAATGATGGTCAAGGAACCTCCGTTTTCAATATTACGGGCTGCTCCGAAGAAGCGTTTCGGTTTGTGAAGGGCATTGGCATCGACACCACCGGACAAAACCTTGCCGGAGGCAGGTGCCACCGTATTGTAGGCACGAGCCAAACGGGTGATGGAGTCTAAAAGTATAACAACATCATGACCGCATTCCACCATACGTTTTGCTTTTTCCAAAACAATGCTGGCAATCTTGACATGACGTTCTGCCGGTTCATCAAAGGTCGAAGCAATCACTTCAGCATTCACACTGCGTGCCATATCCGTCACTTCTTCCGGACGTTCGTCTATCAGAAGGACAATCATGTAAACTTCAGGATGGTTGGCGGCAATGGCATTGGCGATATCTTTCAACAAGACAGTTTTACCTGTTTTCGGCTGGGCAACAATCAAACCACGTTGACCTTTACCGATCGGAGAAAAAAGGTCTACTACACGGACAGAGGTATTGGCATATCTCTTATCTCCGGTTAAATTGAACTTTTCTTCAGGAAAAAGTGGTGTCAAATGGTCAAAAGACAAACGGTCTCGTACAAAAGACGGTTCGCGGCCATTGATCCGCTCCACTTTGACCAACGGAAAATATTTTTCACCTTCTTTCGGAGGACGGATAGGTCCGAGAACAACGTCGCCTGTTTTTAGGCCGAAAAGCTTGATCTGGGATTGTGAGACATAAATATCATCCGGAGATGAAAGGTAGTTATAATCGGAAGAGCGGAGGAATCCATAACCGTCGGGCATAATCTCCAAACAGCCTGAACCCATCAGGATACCTTCAAACTCAAACAATCGTTCTTCTTCGGTACGTTGAGGGCGATTCTGATTGTTCTGTCTTTGGAAGTTCCCTCTGTTTTGTTGATTTTGATTCGGATTTTGTTGTCCAACCTTGATGGGACGGTTGGGACGATTTTCCGGAGAACCTGTTTCGTTTTTCGGGCCAATACCAGCCAAACGACGGGCTTCTGCCAACGCTTCTTCTCCTGCGGTAAGCAAAGAAGGAGCTTCCGATGTCTCTTTGGGTGTAACCTGAACAGGTGCTGTTTCCACCTCTGCAGGGGCAACCGGTTCGGTTATCGAAGTCGGAATCTCAAGCTGTGTTTCAACTGTATTCTTTAATATGGGTTTTGCTTTGGGTCTTCCCCTCTTTTTGGGAGCCGGAGAAACAGCAGGTTTTTGCGGTATTGTCACTTTGGCTTCAATGGGAATCTCCGGCGTTGCCGAATTTTCCGCAACGACAGCTTTTTCAACAGGAATCGGTGCTTTTTCAGCACTTATTTCAGTTTTAATGTTTATGTCTTGTGGAACAGAGGCCTCCTGTTGAGGAACCGGTTGCTCTATCTTGCGCGGTTTTTCCAGTTTGGGACGGGATTTCTGATTTTGCTTCTGGCCTTGGAAAGAGCCATCCCTGCGCACCTGAGCCTTATTTTCTGCAGAAGTTCCTGCGGCAAGTTCTTTCTGAGCAGTTTCCGGTGCAACATTTTCATTCGCAACGGCTACATCATCTTTCTTTACTTGCGGTTTCTCAGGTTTGATTTGTTTGGCCTCCTTCTCATTGGCTGTATAAACCTTCACTTCTTTTTCTTTTGGTGGAGTGATACGCGCTCGTTTTCGCCTGTCTTCAGGATTGATATCTTTGAGTTGAGCAGCCTTCCGGCTCGCGTTTTGAATGGCTTGTTCATCAAGAATACGATAGACAAGTGCATCTTTTGCACTGGAATCGACTTTGGACAAGCCTAATTCCTTGGCAATTTCGATAAGTTCAGGCAATGATTTTGAGTTCAATTGCACAATATTGAAGTTGGGCATGAAAAGTGAATTATATATTTGTAGATTTCAACAGACAACAGAATTGCGTCTATCAGAAGAATTCCGGACAAAGATACGCTTTTTTTCGATATGTGTGCAATTCTTGCATTTTTTTTTGATCAAGAAGGATCAACAATTAAATGATAGACCCGTTTGGTCATTTCATCCACACGGAAACGGTTGTCAATACGTTCACCAATAACCCAGACAATGTCTTTTCCTGAACACAACAACCAAAGTTCTTCTTTTTCTATTGCGTTCATTTTCCGGTCTATGCAATAATCACTGATTAATTTACGGCCATGCATCCCAAATGGAATAAAGTTATCCCCTTTCTTAGGATGCCTGATTGTTAATGGAAACAGTAATTTATCCGCATCGATGAATGCCATCGATTTAGAAATCGAAATTTTATAATCCTTGCCCGGCTTCACAAATTTACATTTTAGCTTAACAGGCTCGGATATAGACGTCTGAGTTTCATCCAAGGGGTATTCCGTTGTCTCTTGGGCAGGCAGTTCAGAAACCAAAATACAATCCCTGTCAAAAATCAATCGATGGGTATGCGAAAAATAGACTCTTCCTGAGGTTCCCCACCTGTTTTTCCAGACAGACTGGACATCGGAACGCCCAAAACCATATTCAGAAAGAAGTTCATATAAAACACTTTGTGGTGCTTTCTCCAACTCCAAAGCCGACAATGAAATTTTCAAAAGAAATTCCGAGGATCCGCCTTTTGAGTCCTTGCACAGACGAGACTTCGCCTCATCAATGGCCTGCTCATATAGAATTTCCGTTTCTCCAAGATGATCCATGGTCCTGGCTATGGATTCACGGACAGAAGGTTGAATACTTTCCAACAGAGGCAACACTTCCAAACGAATCTTATTTCTGCGATATTCATTCAGCAAATTACTCCGGTCGGTCACAAACGTAAGCCCTCTTTGCTCAATATATTCGAGTACATCTTCCCGACCGCAACAAAGCAGCGGCCTCACAACATTCCCGTTACGCGGCTTGATGCCCGTCAGTCCACGGATACCCGTACCACGAATCAAATTTAACAGAACCGTTTCCACGCTATCATCCCGGTGATGGGCTACAGCAACAGCCACAGCTCCCTGCTCCTTCCGCAATTGTTCAAACCAGTTATATCGTAAATCCCTGGCGGCCATTTCTACCGAAATACCTTCTTGTTCGGCATATTCGGCTGCATACAAATCGATCTTGTAAAAAGGGACTCCAAGATCCATACAGAATTGATGCGAAAAAGCTGCATCACGGTCAGATTCCTCACCGCGAAGGTGAAAATTAACATGCGCACCTATACAATAATAATCCAACCGATGCAGAATATCCATCAAGGCTACAGAATCCGCACCCCCACTGAGAGCAACCACAACCCTGGCACCTTCAGGCAACAAATCCAGGGATTCTATGTATTTCTTAACGATACGGTCTATCATTGTTCCATCATTTAGCATACCATTTCTTCGGTAAAGATAAAAAAAACCGTACATTTGTAAGCTTAAATTTTGAAACATTTTACAACAATGATTGAACGGATTCAAAAGCTTATGGCAGAGGTGAGTTCCTGGTCGGCAGCCAATGCCGAAGAGTTGGAAGCCCTGCGCATCAAATATCTCAGTAAAAAAGGAGAAATCAGCCAACTTTTCAACGACTTCAGGGAAGTTCCTAACGACCAGAAGCGTCAGGTAGGTCAATTTTTGAATGACTTGAAAGTCAAAGCACAGGATCGCCTCAATGACTTGAAATCCGAATTTGAAAGTGCTGGCAGTACGGATGCAGACGCTGATTACAGCAGAAGTGCCTACCCCGTGTCATTGGGGACACGACACCCGCTTTCCATCGTCAAGAACGAAATCGTGGATATTTTTGCCCGTCTTGGTTTTACCATCGCCGAAGGACCCGAAATTGAAGACGATTGGCATGTGTTTGAATCGCTGAACTTCCCGTTGGAGCATCCGGCACGTGATATGCAGGATACTTTTTTCATTGAAAAAACTCCGGATATCCTGCTCCGCACCCACACTTCTTCGGTGCAATCAAGGGTCATGACAGGCACGCAGCCTCCTATCCGCATCATTTGCCCGGGTCGCGTATACCGCAACGAAGCCATTTCTTACCGCGCACACTGTTTCTTCCATCAGGTTGAAGCACTCTATATCGACAAAGACGTATCTTTTGCAGATTTGAAGCAAGCCCTGCTCTTTTTCGCCCGCGAAATGTTCGGGGAAAAAACGGAGATTCGTTTGCGCCCCTCCTACTTCCCGTTTACGGAACCATCTGCAGAAATGGATATTTCCTGCAACATCTGCGGCGGCAAAGGCTGCAATTTTTGTAAACACACCGGTTGGGTTGAGATTCTAGGATGCGGTATGGTCGATCCCGCTGTTCTGGAAAATTGCGGCATAGACAGTAAAGTTTACAGCGGATATGCTTTGGGAATGGGCATCGAACGTATCACCAACTTAAAATATCAGGTAAAAGACTTGCGTATGTTCTCCGAAAACGACGTTCGCTTTCTGGAACAATTCAAGGCCGCTTATTAAAGACTACTTTAGGAAGATATTTGCCATCAAAAAGCCTCCGCTTCCTTCATGGATTGGGAGGTTTTTAATTTTACAGACATGACAACGAAAGAACGGTATCAGCATATCATAGACTGGTTTCTGGTCCATGTACCCGAAGCCAAATCCGAGCTTGAGTTCAGGAATCCTTATGAACTTTTGGTAGCAGTCATACTTTCGGCACAATGCACGGACAAAAGGGTCAACATGACCACGCCTGCATTCTTTGAAGCTTTTCCGACTCCGGAAGTCTTGGCACTCACGTCTCCGGACGTTGTCTACCAATATATCAAAAGCATCTCTTATCCCAACAACAAAGCCAAATCGCTGGTTGGAATGGCACAAAAACTGATGTCTGATTTTGGAGGGAAAGTACCGGATAATATGGAGGATTTGCTGACCTTACCGGGTGTAGGCCGAAAAACTGCCAGCGTCATACTGATTTGCGCTTTCGAAAAGCCGGCCATGCCTGTAGATACGCATGTTTTCCGGGTTGCCAACCGTCTCGGGCTTACAGACAATTCCAAAAGTCCGAATGAGACAGAGAAGATTCTTTTAGAAAATATTCCCGAGCATTTATTACCCATAGCCCATCATTGGCTCATACTGCACGGCAGGTATATATGCCAGGCCCGCAAACCCCTTTGCGGAGAATGCGGACTGATATCCTGGTGCAAATATCAGGGGCATTAATCCACCATCAACTTGCGGTAACGTACACGTTTTGGAGCCTCATCGCCAAGACGCATCCGTTTGTTTTCTTCATAGGCTGAATAGGAGCCTTCAAAGAAGAATACTTCTGAATTCCCTTCAAAGGCCAGAATGTGGGTGCAAATTCTATCCAGGAACCAACGGTCATGACTGATAACGACAGCACAACCTGCAAAATTTTCCAGACCCTCCTCCAAAGCCCTAAGCGTATTCACGTCAATATCATTGGTCGGTTCATCGAGTAACAGCACATTGGCCTCTGATTTCAGATTAAGGGCCAAATGCAAACGATTACGCTCGCCGCCGGAAAGAACGCCGGCCGGTTTTTCCTGATCGGCACCGGTGAAATTGAATTTCGAAAGGTATGCCCTGGCATTGATTTCGCGCCCTCCAACTCTGATAAATTCCGTGCCGCCAGACACTATTTGATAAACGGTTTTCTGAGGATCTATCGCTTCATGGCTCTGGTCAACATAGCCTAATTTCACGGTTTCGCCCACTTCGAACGTACCGGCATCCGGTTTTTCAAGCCCCATGATCAGTTTGAACAAGGTCGTTTTACCGGCACCATTGGGTCCGATGATACCGACTATGCCATTGGGCGGCAAGGTGAAAGTGAGGTTGTCAAACAGTAGTTTGGAACCGAAAGCCTTGGATACGCCTTGCACTTCCAGAACCTTATTGCCGAGACGCGGACCATTCGGGATAAACAATTCCAAACTTTCTTCCTTGGCTTTCTGATCTTCATTCAATAATTTGTCATAAGAATTCAGACGGGCTTTGCCTTTGGACTGACGAGCTTTGGGAGACATACGAACCCATTCGAGTTCCCGTTCCAGCGTCTTGCGACGTTTGCTGGCCTGCTTCTCCTCCATCTCCATACGTTTGGTCTTCTGTTCAAGCCAGGAGGTATAGTTTCCTTTCCATGGAATACCTTCTCCACGGTCAAGTTCCAGAATCCATCCGGCCACCTGATCCAAAAAATAACGGTCGTGAGTAACAGCTATTACAGTACCCGGATATTGTTGCAAATGCTGTTGCAGCCAGTCGATGGATTCAGCATCCAGATGGTTGGTCGGCTCATCAAGCAGCAACACATCCGGTTGTTGTAACAGCAAACGACAAAGAGCCACACGTCTGCGTTCTCCGCCTGAAAGCGAATTCACCGGCTGATCATCCGGAGGACAACGCAAAGCATCCATGGCACGTTCCAGTTTGCTGTCTATATTCCAGGCATCGGTCGCATCAATATGATCCTGTAATTCCGCCTGACGAGCAAAAAGCTGGTCCATTTTATCCGAATCTTCATAATATTCCGGAAGCCCGAACTTATTATTGATTTCTTCATATTCCGCCAAAATGTCCACGATTCCCTGAACACCTTCCATCACGACTTCCTTCACCGTCTTGTCTCCATCCAAATGAGGTTCCTGTTCGAGATATCCCACAGAATAACCCGGTGAAAAGACGACTTCGCCCTGATATTCTTTTTCGATACCGGCTATGATTTTCATCAGGGTTGTTTTACCGGAACCATTCAAACCGATAATACCGATTTTAGCTCCGTAGAAAAAGGATAGGTAGATGTTCTTTAATACTTGTTTCTGTGGAGGGAAAATCTTATTGACACCCACCATCGAAAAAATGATCTTTTTGTCGTCTGCCATAAATTGATTTTTATTTTCCTGAAAACAAAGATAGGGAAAAATACCTTCAGCTTCAGCAATCCCTTGCCTGCATTTTATGGCATTCCGTATTACAATCGCTGTCTAATAACAATAGGGACCTATCAAAAAGGCTTTATATACACCTCATTCTCTGAAATATAGCCTCTTATTCGCAAGAATTTTCAAAAATAACCGTTGAGAATTTTGCTGTTTTCGTCAGACGCACTATCTTTGCACTCGCTTTTTAGAAGCAAAAACAGGTCAGATTCGCTAGCTCAGTTGGTAGAGCACAACACTTTTAATGTTGGGGTCCTGGGTTCGAACCCCAGGCGGATCACTTTTCAAAATCGCAGGCTGCTATTTGCTTGCGATTTTTTTATCAGACTGTCACCACCCACAAAGTAATAATTCACCAAGTTGGCTAAAATCTGTTCACCAAGTTGGCTGTTTTCAATTCGTAAAGTTGGCTAATTCCTATTTCGGAATGACGGAATCCCGTCATAAATGGAAAACCTCGATACCTTTTGCCTGCATATATTCGGAGAGGAGTCTTTTTGACAAAGCAAGTGTTTCATCCAATCTTTCCAGACATACCTACGCCCAATCTGATGTTTCCTTCAATCTGATCATTTCCAGGCCTTTTGTATAGTTGCTTTCATAAAGACCGGGAGTTTGTTGATGTCTTCAACGATAAAACGCTGGCGAAAAACATCCATTTCCAACCATTTCCAACCAAAATCCTTGATCCGAATCCGTATTGACAACGGAACAAACCAAGGATTAAATGAAAAACTTGTGGACTAAAGTAAAGAGAGAGCTCTCCTTAAAAATTATTGTGCAATTTCGACAGTCCCTAAATCCACATTGGTTCCTCCGTGAACTTCTTGGGTCAATGTTTTACATACAGAGTCCCTAAAATTAAGGAATTTAATGTCATACGTTCCAGAAATGAGGCCATGAAGCATAAAATAGTTGTTGAGCAATGTGTCGGACACCGTCTGTATAGTGTCTGTGCCTTTGATGGCCATCACTCTGTATGGAATTTTGGATGGAGAAATGTATCCGAATATTTTTGATGTATTCGCAACAATATAGCCACGCAATACAGGTTTTAATGAATAAGTGCCGTTCCCCTTAGCCACCACGGATTTCTCGGCATCAAAGTCGATCATGACCTTGTACCCGCTTGTTGCATTTACGTCTGACTGAATATTGATTTTCAATCCGGATGTTTGCGCGCTCGGAGTTTTGATATTTTTCTCGGCACCATCTGCCAAAACCAAGGTGTTGTTATCACCCAGAATCAACCTCACCTGAGAAACCCTTTGTCCGGCTTCCAGCTCTACATTTCCTAATAATGTATCCTTGCCATTGGTCAGATCCATCAGGTTCACGATTGCAGGTGTAATGGGCAAAGACACAAATTCACCACTATCAACTGCGTATTCAATTCCTTGTACATCCACATTCAATGCCTGATAGCCTTGCAGAGAAGGGGCATCGGTTAAAGAAAATGAAATCGTGGCCTTGTCATCGCTGTTATTATCACAAGCACTCAAAATGCCTAACAAGGCAACACCAATAAAGAACCTTTTCATCTCATTATTTTTTATTTTAACATTTAGGTATTCGATGAAACTCGCCAAATAATTGTTCATTTGTGTGAGTAATAGATTATGAGCTCGTTTCATACTTTTTTTATTTAAATGTTTGATTGTTTAAGATTATTCCAGATTTTTTGTCTTTTAAATGGAGCCATACTCCTCAAAATCTTGCTCGCATCAATTTTCAAACAAATGCTCGAATGCCCATTGATTAACATTTCGCAGTTCTTTTATCTTATCTAACATGCTTGGGACTATTTGTAAAACAGTCCATGGGTGCAACAAAGGTAAATACTTTTCTCAAATTAGTTTCTACACAATGAAGACATTTTATTTGACCTGTATAAAAAAACGATCTACAAATTACGGCCATTTAAAGAGTCTAAAATCGCCCAATCTCAAAACTTTTTGCCTGAACATAATCTTCCAGAAGCTTCCGTGATAAGACAAGCGTTTTTTCCAATCCTTCGGGACCAACCGCTGAATTAATGATCATCAAAAGCTTTTTGGTGCCTAAATCTATCTTGGTCCGTTCTTCATCACTTGTTGGTGTCCCGATACCACCCACTTCGTCTCTGTAGACCGGAAGTCCTTCAATGTTCAACAATCCACGTCCAATAGCTTCAAATTTCTCTCCTGACATACCTACACCCAATTTGATGTCTCCTTCAATCTGATCATAATCAAAGCCTCCGATGGAAAATCCGGAATGAATGGATATCAGGTTAATCACATCAACCAACGTATTGATGCGGTATAAATCCTTGTCTTTCAGGATTCTGCGGCATAACGCTTCTGCTGAGGGACGATAGCGGTTGGGATCTTTTCCCAACCTTTTATAAAGTTGCCGCATTTCGTAAATACCGGGAAGTTTATTAATATCTTCAACAACGTAACGTTGACGAAAGGATTCAATTTCGGTATTCATTTCCAGCCAAAGCCCTTGATCCGAATCCGTATTGACGACAGGACAAACCAGGACAATACCAGAATAGCGAGGGGCTTGCGCACGAATAAGCGGATCAATTTCAATTTGTTTCATCATATCACTTTCTCAATTGCCCAAAGGTATAAAATCCATATTTTTTATTGTTATCTTTGAAAGTATAAAATGGAGATTATGAATGCTGCGGATTTTTTCAAGAATGACCGTTATGCCATGATGACCGGCATAGAATTGCTCGAAATATCAGAAGGCTATGCCAAAGCAAAACTGCTCATCAAGGATATGCATCTGAATGCCGGAAACACGACACAAGGTGGTGTAATCTTCACCTTGGCCGATTTTGTCTTGGCGGCGGCTTCCAATTCACATGGACGGTTGGCTTTTTCCATCAATGCGTCCGTCAATTTCCTGAGAGGCAGCAAACCCGGCGATACTTTATTTGCCGTAGCCAAAGAACGCTTTTTACACAAAAGAATTGCCAATTATCAAGTTGACGTCACCAACCAGAATGAGGAGTTGATTGCTACGCTGGAAGGCACCGTATACAGAAAAGATATCGAGATTGACTTGGATGTATAGATTTTTTAACCGGTAAAATGCATTTTATAACCGAGTCTGCTTGTATCTCCCAATAATAATTCGGTACTTTTGATGATTGAAAAAATCGGTAAATGGATAACAAAAATACTCAAGCAGACAAGAAGGCCCGCGAACACTTCAAAAAGAAGTTTTCGACTATTCTTATCCATCTTTTTATATGGTTAGTCATCTTCTCTTTGCCGCTATTATTCAGGCCAGATCCTAGCCACAGACCGGACATGCAGCCTCTTCCTTTCTTTATTCCCATTCCGATGCTCATGAACGATCTTTTTCTTGTCATCGCTTTTTACATCAACCTGCTGGTACTCATGCCCAAATTTTTCAATAAAAAAAAATGGGGTTATTACGTCTTTTTTACTTGCATTTTTCTAGCCGGCAGTCTCTTTATCCACACCCTTTCAAAAGAAGTTGACAATATTTTCGGACAACATATCATTCATGAAATGGGCCTTATGCCAAAGCCTCCAAGGGGATTTGAATTCAGGCAGTTCTCCTTTATTTTTATGTTTGCCATGATTTGGGCATTGAGTATGACCTATTTTCTGTTCGTACAGCTGCAAGAATCCATACAGCACGCCGGTAAGGTACAAGCCTTGGCACTTCAATCGGAGCTATCCTTTTTAAAAGCCCAAATCAATCCGCATTTTCTGTTCAATACACTGAACAATATCTATGCACTGACACTGAAGAAATCAGACGATGCACCTTTGGCTGTCATGAAGCTCTCCAACATCATGCGAAAGATCACCAATGACACAGAAGTGGATTATGTGCCTTTCAAAGAAGAGGAAAGCTTTATCCGCGATTATATCGAGTTGCAGGAAATGCGTCTGACGGAAAAGACACATATCATCTATGAAATTGAAGGTGAATATCAGTCGTTGACGATTGCCCCGAGAATCCTGATTCCATTCATTGACAATGCTTTTAAATACGGTGTAAGCAACCGTTACGAATCTGAAATCAAGATCAGTTTGAATTTCAAGGAAGATATTCTGTATTTTATCATCAAAAATGCCATCCACCCATACGGTGGAGAAAGTATCGAATCTTCGGGAGTAGGACTTGAAAATGCCAAACGCAGGTTAGACTTGCTCTATCAGGATAAATATGCTCTTAAAATTGACAAAAGACCGGAAAGTTATATGGTTCTCCTAAAAATCGAATTAACATGATAAAATGTATTGCAGTTGACGATGAGCCTTTGGCTCTGGAATTGATGGAATCCTACATATCACAGGTACCCGGTCTCGAATTGATGGAAACTTTTTCGGATGCAATTTCAGCATGGGGTTTTCTTCAGAAAAATCCTGTCGACTTAGTCTTCCTCGATATTCAGATGCCGGATATCACGGGCATTCAATTGGCTAAGTCGATGAACCACCGCCAACCGATGATTATCTTCACGACTGCATACAGCAAATATGCAGTTGACGGATTCAATGTGGATGCCGTTGATTATTTATTGAAACCTTTTGATTTCAATCGTTTTCTCGAAGCAATCAACAAAGCGAAAAGTTACAAGGCATTAAGTGATGTAACCGCAAATTCTTCCGATGACACAGCGATTTTTGTCAAATCTGATTACCAAAACCTACGTATCAGCACAAGAGAAATTCTCTTTATCGAAGGATTTGATGATTATATACGTATCCATTTGGATTCTGGAAAAAGTATCTTTACCCTCATGAGTCTGAAATGTATTTTGGAAAAACTGCCTGAAGGAGATTTCTTAAGGGTTCACCGATCATACATTGTTCCGATCAGAAAGATACAACGCATTTACAATCAACATATTCAGTTGATAGATAAAGAAATACCGATTGGAAAGTCATACATTGATTCCGTTAAGAAAGCACTCAACCTCAAAAAATAGACCAAATATGTCTAATAAATTCTATATCTTTTTACTACTCTTTGTCTTTTCAGGTGTAGTTTATGCCGGAGTAGAAATCTTGCCCTACAAGTCTAACGTCGTCATTGATGGTGTCAATAATGAATGGGATGCACATTTGCCAAAATTTGATAAAAGAACCAGCATCAATTATTCCATTGCCAACGACGAAAGGAACTTGTTCATCATCATGCGGATAACAAATGAAAATATTCAAAAACAAGCTATCCAAAACGGACTTGAAGTTTGGATCAACAAACAAGGAAAAAACAAAAAAGTGACAGGTATTACTTTTCCACTTCCGATGAAGAAAGAAATGAAAAAAGCAAATGCCATGCTTTCCGGTCAAAAACCGACTGATCAAAAGCAACAACCTGTGATTAATATGGAAATGCCGTTGCTGAGCAATGAACTTATCTTGAAGGGTTTCTTGATTGACAACGGAATACAACCAACCAAGAATTGTCCGGTAAAAGTCTCTCTGACAAAAGATCAGTCAAATTGCCTAACTTACGAATTGGCCATACCTTTCAATACTTTCTACAAGGAAAAGCTGGATCAAAGTGATGCTAATGTAAAATTTTCTATCGGCATTGTTGTAAAAGGTGAAGAGACCACCAAAGAAAAAGAAAAAGAAATAAGCAGTATGAATGGTATGGGTGGCATGGGTGGTCCCCGTGGTGGCATGGGTGGCCCCGGCGGCGGTATGGGTGGCCCTGATGACCGAGGTATGGGCACAGGCGGTCAAGGTCAAATGAATGCAAATCTGGTCGTTTCAGACATTGGTTTTTGGATAAAAACATTATTGGCCATAAAATAACAGTGACAGGATGTAATGCATCTCTACTAAAAAGCTTATTTTTGTAGTGGTTTTCAATCATCTTATTAAAGCAAATAAGCTCAACATGTCGGGAGATATCATTCCATCCGTAGAGGTAAATCTAACGGACACTGCTAAAAATAATTCTGAGAAAGATCATGCAAGTCGCTTAGGAACAGATTCCATCGGCAAACTTTTATTACATTATTCTCTACCTGCCATCATCGGAATGACGGCATCTTCTCTTTACAACGTCATAGACCGAATCTTTATCGGAAACGGCGTTGGCCCATTGGCTATTTCAGGTTTAGCACTAACCATGCCCCTCATGATTCTGACGGTTGCTTTCGGAGCCATGATCGGTGCAGGAGCATCCACCATGGTTTCGATTCGTCTGGGGCAAAATCGTTACAAGGATGCAACCAATATTTTGGGGAATACCCTTATATTAAATTTGATGATCGGCATAGCCGTCACGACTATCGGGTTGATTTTTCTGGATCCCATTTTAGTCGCTTTCGGGGCAAGTGAAGCAACTTTGCCCTATGCCAGGGATTTCATGCAAATCATATTGATTGCAAATTTGTTCAACCATAATTTCATCGGATTGAACAATGTCATGCGTGCTTCCGGCTACCCCCAAAAGGCCATGTGGTCTTCACTCCTTACCGTTTTTGTCAATATTTGTTTGGCTCCTCTTTTCATTTTTGTCTTTCATTGGGGCATCAGAGGAGCGGCAACAGCTACCGCCATCGCACAATTATGCGGGTTTATCTGGGTCATGGCGCATTTTATGAACAAAAGCAGCTACCTTCATTTTCAAAAGGGCTACTTTAAACTGAAAAAACACATCGTCGGAGATATTTTATCCATCGGACTAGCTCCGTTTCTGATGAATGTAGGTTCCAGCTTGATTGCAATGATTGTAAACATCAGTCTCGCAAAATATGGCGGAAAGCATAGCGATATGGCTATCGGAGCTTACGGTATAGTCAATAGCATCGCCATGCTTTTTGTCATGATCGTCATGGGGCTTAATATGGGCATGCAGCCTATTGCCGGTTTTAATTTCGGAGCCCGAAAGAACAAGAGGGTCCGTAAGGTTTATAAATTGACCGTAGTGGCAGCAACCATCGTCACGACATTTGGATTTGCCATATCTATGCTTTTTCCGACAAGTATTGTTTCAGCCTTTACCAATAACGCAGAACTCATTGCCCAATCTAAAATAGCTTTAGGCTATGCAATGATGATGTTTCCCATCATCGGTTTTCAGATGGTTTCTTCCAACTTTTTCCAATCAATAGGCAAAGCTTCCACGGCCATCTTTCTAAGTCTTTCACGTCAATTTCTTTTCTTAATTCCCGGTCTATTGATCATACCGCACTATTTTGGATTGAACGGAGTCTGGATGGCTATCCCCACCAGTGATGCTCTGGCAACTTTAACCACAACACTTTGTGTAATCAAGCTAATCAGAAAAATGCGGGAAGAAGAGAAAATTTATCTCAATACCCGCCACGTATAGGAATTGTCCTTGTGAAAAATCCGGCCTATCCGAAACCACAAATTTATCATCGGCAGTAAAACATCAAATAAGGGTATGGAAAAATAAAACCGATGTTCTTCAAAGCATTTTGCACTTTGATTCAAGACATTAAGCTGCAAAATATAACGGAGGATGAAAAGCAGACATGAAAAGGCAATCATTGGAATATTCAGCTTCAGGATACCGATGGCCAATAGACCTGCCGACAAAATATAAAACAAAAAACGGCTGAAGGTTTCCAAACCGGTCCTGAATTTTGTTCCAACCCTGTAAAAAGAAGAAGTGGAGAGACGATTTTTCTTCTGTTCTTTCCAATGGTCCCAAATATCTGAAGTTCCGGCCAGAATTTTACTTTCAGGAAAAATATCTATACTTGTATTGGTGGTGTTTGCAATTTCTCCGACAAACAAATCATCTTCTCCTGATTTCAAATTCAGATGTGAAGCAAAACCTCTGTTTTTGAAAAAAAGATCTTTACGATATGCCAAGTTTTGACCAAAACCCATGAATGGTCTTCCGATTTCTGCAAATCCCATGAATTGAAGTGCTGTAAACAAGGTATCATAGGTGACCAAATACTGAAAGAAACCCTTGAATGTCTTATAAGAACTATAACCGAGAACGACATCACATTTCGCATCAAAGTGTCGCATCATGGAGGATATCCATTGATTGCTGACCGGTATGCAATTGGCTTCGGTCAATAACAAAATGTCATATTTGGCAGCCTTTATACCTATCGTCATGGCCATTTTTTTGGCACTGACACTCTGTACGGCAGTAGGAACAAAGGTATGGTATAAATTGGAATGACTTTGTTCCAAACGAACCAGAACATCCTCGGTCTCATCCGTAGAAGCATCATTCACGACAACAACTTGAAATTCGGGATAATCCTGTTCCAGGATCAAAGGCAAATTTTGTTCCAGATTGGAAGCCTGATTTCGAGCGCAGATAATGACACTTACCGGAGGCTGCACAGTCTCGTAGATCACTTTCCCTTTACGAATACGGTTTGATTTCCTCCATACACCACGATAATAATACAGATAAAAGAAAAGCTGCAAAAGAAATGCTACAAACAGCAATGCTACAAATATCCACTCTATAAGAGATAGTTGAAACCAGTCAAAAATCATATTTATATCCTGTATCGGTTAAATTTTCAAAGAAACATTTATCTTAAATTTCATCTGAAAAACAAGCTTGCGGCAAACGACGCAAATTATACTGAAAAGCCATGACTTCTCCGTAAGCCCCGGCCGAACGGATTGCGAAATAATCCCCGCGCTTTGTCCCGTTCAGTTCGACATCTTTTCCGAAACAATCGGAAGATTCACAAATCGGGCCAACCACATCATACTTTTGGATGGGTTTGTCAGATGAACAGTTTTCAATTTTATGATAAGCCTGATAGAGCGCAGGACGGATCAAGTCCGTCATACCGGCATCAACAATGGAAAATTGCTTGTTTGTTCCTTCCTTGACATACAGCACTTTGGTGATTAAACTACCACACTGTCCCACCACGGAACGCCCCGGTTCAAAATGAACGGTCTGACCATCACGCAATTTCAACATGCTTTTGAATGTCTTGAAATAATCCACAAAATCCGGAATGGATTGCCTTTCGGGATAATGGTAATCTATGCCCAATCCACCTCCGACATTGATATGCTCAACCATGATATTCCGTTTTGCCAGTTCATCCTGCAATTCGTTGATACGACTGCAAAGTCCTGCAAAATTATTCATCTCCAGTATTTGGGAACCAATATGAAAATGCAAACCGACCAGCTTGATATTGGAAGAAGCTTCCACGACATCAAGGACCTTTTCCACATCACCGAGTGCTATTCCGAATTTGTTTTCCTCACGGCCGGTTGCAATATAGTGATGGGTATCGGCATTAACGTTCGGATTGATTCTCAATGCTATATGAGCTGTCTTTCCCTTCGCAGCAGCCAATTCGTTAATGACTTCCAATTCGGGAATCGATTCCACATTGAAACAAAAAATGTTGTAATCAAGTGCCATATTGATTTCCCAATCAGCCTTCCCGACACCGGCAAAAACAATTTTGGATGCCGGGAAACCTGCCTGGACGGCAGCCCGAATCTCACCTCCGCTCACACAATCCGCACCCAGGCCATAGCCACGGATAATGGAAAGGATACGCGGATTCGCATTGGCTTTCAATGCATAATGAACCTTAAAATTAAATTTACCGGCTTCTGATGTCAGCATGTCCAGCGTCCGGTTCAGGACGTTAATATCGTAATAATAAAATGGGGTTTCCAGTTTCTGGAATTTATCCAATGGAAATTTTCCTTTTGTATCCATAAATGTATGATACGTAAGCTTATGGCTTGATTAATTTTTGTTGTTAAAAAGATAATCACTCAAAGCCTGCATGGCTCTCTGCTTATCCGAAGCCTTCACAAGCATTGAAATATTGTAATTGCTACCTCCGTAAGAAATCATACGGACGGGCACATTCTTGATAGCCTGTAAGACACGGGATTCAAAGCCGACATTATCCCATTCCAAATCTCCAACCACGCAAATGATGACCATATCGGTATCCACAGTGACTGTTCCATATTTTTTCAGTTCATCGATAATTTCCTGCAAATGTTTATTTTTATCGATAGAAAGTGAAACACCGACTTCAGAGGTGCAAATCATATCAATAGGAGTCTGATAACTCTCAAATATTTCAAAAATCTTACGCAGGAAACCATAAGCCAGAAGCATACGTCCGGATTTGATCTTGATGGCTGTGATGCCGTCCTTGGCTGCAACAGCCTTGATCTTATCTTTCTCCGTCTTATTGGAAATCATCGTTCCGAAGGCTTCAGGCTGCATGGTATTCAACAAACGAACCGGAATATTGGCCAATTTTGCAGGAAGGATACAAGTGGGGTGCAGAATTTTTGCACCGAAATAAGCCAACTCAGCAGCCTCTTCAAAGTGAAGGTTTGCAACAGGAGCGGTCTTATCCACAAAACGGGGATCGTTGTTGTGCATACCGTCGATATCAGTCCAAATCTGAATTTCTTCAGCTTTGATGGCTGCCCCTATCAGAGAGGCAGAATAGTCACTTCCGCCGCGTTGCAGGTTGTCCACTTCACCATAAGCATTCAGGCAGATGAAACCTTGTGTGATGTAAATATCAACATCCGGATATAAAGCCAACTGTTTGACCAGATTTTCATGAATATATTCGGAATCCGGTTCACCGTTCTTATCGACGCGCATATACTCCAAAGCAGGAAGTAAAACGGCTTTCACCCCTTTTTCTTCGAGATAATTCGTAAACATGGCCGTAGAAAGCAATTCTCCCTGAGACAAGATCACTTTTTCTTCAAAAAGAGTGAACAAGTTGCCGGTAAAACTACGGATATAGTCAAAATGCGATTGAATGATATCCAATCCCTTTTGTTTGTATTCTTCGGTTGAATACAATTCTTCAACGATACCGGCATATTTGAGTGCCAATTTATTGATGGTTTCATTGGCTGCATCGGGATTGCGTTTGTACAAATAATCCGAGATTTCCACCAAGGTATTGGTCGTTCCGGACATAGCCGACAATACAACAATTTTCTTTTGACCATCGAGGATGAGATTGGATACTTCTTTCATTCTTTGGGCGGACCCTACTGAAGTACCACCAAACTTGAGCACTTTCATTTTATTGTTACTTTATTGGTTCGTTTTTATTTTGTCGCTTCAAGTGGTTGACAGATGCAGTTGACAGGCTTATTCATGCAGCTGTGCAACCAGTCGCAAAGGTACATTTTTTTATTCAATCAATCTGTTATTTTCACATTTTAGGACGCGCCCCGGATAGCTCTGGACAAAGCTCAGATTGTGAGTGCTCATAAGCACAGTCGTGCCTGATTCCCGTATGCTGTGCAACAATTTCACAATTTCGCTGCCTGTTTCCGGATCGAGGTTTCCGGTAGGTTCGTCTGCCAAAATGATATCCGGATAATTAAGTAATGCCCTGGCCATGACAATTCTTTGCTGTTCTCCTCCGGATAGTTCATGCGGCATCTTATACCCCTTATTGGACATTCCGACCTGATCAAGTACCTCTTTGATGCGATCATCCATTTGCAGTTTGTTTTTCCAGCCGGTTGACCGAAGGACAAATGCCAGATTTTCTTCCACATTACGGTCTATCAACAACTGAAAATCCTGAAATACGATACCAAAACGACGGCGTAAAAGGGGTATCTGTTTGCTTTTCAAACAAGTTAGGTCGTATTCAAAAATGCGTGCTGTCCCGACAAATACGGGGACATCATTGTACATGGTTTTAAGCAGGCTGCTTTTGCCAGAACCTACTTTTCCGATAATATAGACAAATTCACCTTTGTGTACCTCCAGATTAACATTATGAAGTACCGTAAGTTCTTCCCGGCAAACTTCAACACCTTTGTATTGAATCAGAATTTCCTCGTCCATTTGTATATTGTTTTATAGAAAGCTTTTTTTCGGTATCAGCATGACAACCCGGCCGGATATTATTGATGTCTTTTCTTCAATTCCTTGCCCAAATCTTCCAGGCGGTATCCTTTGCTGGTAAGCAACACAATCAAATGATAAACCAAATCAGATGCTTCATACAGAAAACGTTCGTCAGTACCGTTCGTTGCTTCAATGACAGTTTCGACAGCCTCTTCTCCCACTTTCTGCGCCATACGGTTTACACCGCTTTTAAACAAAGAAGTCGTATAAGAGTTTTCCGGCTTTTCCTGATATCGACGGTCTATAAAATCCTGCAAATAACGTAAAAATTCAAAATCGCCGATTTGGTTCTCTTCATTGAAACAAGTGTCCCATCCCTTATGACAGACAGGACCGGCAGGATTGGCCTGAATCAATAAAGTATCGTGATCGCAATCCTCCTTTATGGAAACCACATTCAGAAAGTTTCCACTTTCCTCACCTTTCGTCCAAAGACGTTGTTTGGTACGACTGAAAAAACATACTTGTCCGGTTTCACGGGTTTTGGCAAAGGCTTCTTCATTCATGAAACCCAGCATCAAAACCTTTCCGGTTTTGGCATCTTGGACGATAGCAGGCACCAAACCATTCAATTTACTGTAATCTAAGTTCATAAGACTATAATTATAACTTTTATTTTCTAACCACAACACCCTGAGTGCTCAGGTAATCTTTCAAATCCGGAATGAAGATTTCCCCAAAGTGGAAAACACTGGCCGCCAATGCCGCATCCGCTTTTCCGATGAGAAACGCATCCCTGAAATGTTCTTTCGTTCCGGCCCCTCCTGAGGCAATAACAGGGATGGACAAACTGTCCGCCAAACGGCTTAGAGCATCGTTGGCATAACCCATTTTCACACCGTCGTGGGACATACTGGTAAACAATATTTCCCCGGCTCCCCGCTCTTGTGCTTCCAAAGCCCAGGTGAACAACTTTTTGTCAGTAGGAATCCTTCCACCGTTTAAATAACAAATCCATTCTCCGCCTTCATATTTGGCATCAATGGCAACCACGCAAACCTGTGCACCGAAGTTTCGGGATATATCACTGATGAGCTGTGGATTCTTTATCACGGCGGAATTAACGGAAACCTTGTCCGCACCCGCATTCAGCAAACGATCCACGTCTTTCAACTCATTGATACCTCCACCAACCGTAAAAGGAATACTCACTTCGGCTGCTACTCTTTTCACCATATCGGTAAAAGTCTTGCGACCTTCGTGAGAAGCGGTAATATCGAGGTAGACCAGCTCATCAGCACCCTGACGGCTATACTCGGCACCAAGTTCCACAGGATCACCCGCCTGACGAAAGTTTACAAAGTTAATACCTTTTACTGTTTCTCCATCTTTAACGTCCAAACAAGGGACAATTCTTTTTGCGAGCATATCTTTTTTAACCTATTTTACAAAAACGGACGCAAATCTTTCAATGCTATCTGACCTTCATAGAGGGCCTTCCCAAAAATAACCGCCGGCAAACCGGCTTGATCAAGGGTCTCAAGGTCTGACACAGAGCCGACACCGCCACTGGCCACTACATACATATCGGGAAAAGCGGTGAGTATCTTCTTGTACAATTCGGTGGAAGGGCCCTGCAACATACCATCTTTGCTGATGTCGGTACAAATCACTTTCCGGATGCCCTTGCCGGTATAATCTTTCAAAAAAGGGAAAAGTGAAAGTCCGGTATCTTCCGTCCAGCCGCTCACCGCTATCTTTTCATTTTTCACATCGGCACCGAGAATAATCTTTTCTGCGCCGAACTGATGAATCCACGACTCAAAAATATCGGGTGATTTTACGGCAATACTTCCTCCTGTAATCATTCTTGCACCACATTCAAAAGCGATGCGCAAATCGTCATCGGTCTTGAGGCCTCCTCCAAAATCAATCGCCAAAGAAGTGTGTGTTGCAATATTTTCAAGCACCCGGTGGTTCACTATATGTTGCGCTTTCGCTCCATCCAGGTCAACTATATGTAAACGACGAATGCCATAGTCTTCAAACGCCTTGGCCACTTCCAGAGGATTTTCGTTGTAAGAAGTCTTGCGATTGTAATCACCTTGTGCCAATCGTACACATTTACCTTCAATCAAGTCTATCGCCGGTATGATATCCATCGCTCTACAAATTCATGAAATTTCGTAAAATATTTTCACCCAATGATCCGCTTTTTTCCGGATGGAACTGTGTCGCATAAAAATTGTCGCGATTCAAGGCGGCACTAAACGGCTGCAAATAATCGGTCACAGCAACGGTCTGGCTACAACAGGTTGCATAATAGCTATGAACATAATAGACGTACTGGTTTTCCATTTCAGGAGTAAACAACTTTGTCTGCAAGGAATGGATGGTATTCCAGCCCATCTGAGGCACTTTGTCGCTGATTTTTTGGGACTGAAAACGCTTAACCTCAGCATCGAATATGCCCAAACATTCCGTATTACCCTCTTCCGAATGTTTGCACATCAGTTGAAGGCCAATGCAAATGCCAAGCACAGGCTGCTTCAGATCCCGAATCAGCTCATCTAATTTATGTGCACGCAAATAGGCCATTGTCGAAGAAGCCTCTCCTACTCCGGGAAAAACGACTTTGTCTGCCGAAAGAATAAGGCTTTTGTCGTCAGTCACGATCGGTTCGATACCAATGCGTCTCAAGCCATGCATGACTGAATAAATATTTCCTGCGTTATATTTTATGATGGCAACTTTCATGTCGATAAGCTGATAATATCAATTAAAAACCACTGTGCGGTTCTGGTAAACCAGAATTTTTCGTTGAAGGTGTTTTTCGACAGCCCTCGAGAGAACAATTTTTTCAATTTCCTGTCCCCGGTGTATCAATGCTTCCACCGAGTCCTTGTGAGAAATACGGATGACATCCTGTTCTATGATGGGTCCTGCATCCAAATCGGCCGTTACATAATGACTGGTAGCCCCGATAATCTTCACTCCCCTTTCATAAGCTGCATGATAGGGTCTTGACCCGACAAATGCAGGTAAAGTGGAATGATGAATATTGATAATCTTATTGGGATAATGAGCAACAAAATCGTCAGAAACGATCTGCATATATCTGGCCAAAACAATAAAATCGATGCCGTAAGAATCTAAAAGTTCTATTTCCCGTACCTCCTGTGCATCTTTATTCTCTTTTGTAATGGGAATATGATGAAAGGGAATACCGAATTGTTCCACAAGAAGTGCTAAATCTTCATGATTGCTGATAATGCAAGGTATTTCCACATTCCAGTCACCTGAAGTATAGTGCGCCAAAAGGTCAAAAAGGCAATGTGACATTTTTGATACAAAAATGGCCATTTTGGGTTTATGATCTCCGAAATATAAACGAAAGGACATTCGATACTTTTGAGCATATAGCGTATTAAAATAATCCTCGATTTTTTCCCTCGGAATCGTAAACTGTTCCAGAGACCATTCCACACGCATAAAAAAAACCTCTGCCTTACGGTCAACATGCTGGTCAAGGTATAATATATTTCCTTTGTTCACATTGATGAAATCTGTCACAGCAGCAAGGATACCCTTTTGATCAGGGCAATGTATTAATAAGATAGCTGTTTTATCAGGATGGTTCAAAATTGTCATAAATCTTTTAAATTAAAGAGCTGCAAAAATAGCAAAAAACACACAATTAAATTGTTTTTTCGAATATATCAGTTATTTTTGCGTTATAAAAGTATGTTTTAAAACAACAAATGGTAAAAAAACAGACCATCACTGAAACCAAGGAATTGGAGAATTTGGTCGAGATTTGGCAATCACTGACTCCCGAAGAACAAGAATACCTGAAATCCAATTTTTCTGTGCAGCACTTCAAGAAGAATGAAATTATTCATTATGAAGGGGATAAACCTGCCTATATGATGTGTCTTGTAAAAGGCAAGATAAAAATCTATAAGGAAGGCGTAGGAGGACGCAATCAAATCGTGCGTATCATGCAACCTATCAGCTATTTTGCTTATCGGGCGATTTTTGCCGAAGAAAACTACAACACGACAGCCTGTGCTTTTGAATCAGCTACTGTCGTCCTCATTCCAAAAGAAGTCATCCTGAAACTGATCCACCAGAATCTGACTTTATCATACTTCTTTATTCGCGCCCTATCCGTTGATTTAGGCATTTCTGACGCCAGACAGGTCAACCTGACCCAAAAGCATATCCGCGGACGTTTGGCCGAATCCCTGATCTTCATGCGTGACAACTATGGTTTGGAAGAAGACGGAGCAACCGTCAATGTTTATCTCTCCAGAGAAGATTTGGCGAACTTGTCCAATATGACAACGTCCAATGCCATCAGAACCCTTTCCATGTTTGTTTCCGAAAAAGTCATCGCCATGGACGGGCGAAGGATCAAAATTATTGACGAAGAAAAATTACGAAAGATCAGTAGACTCGGTTGACAAGACATCGAGCATTATCTGAACATTTTCACCGATATCTGCCAAGGCATCCAGCCAAACAATCGGAATTCCGCGCTTTTCCATTCCCCTGAACCAGGTCATTTGCCTTTTTGCAAATTGATGGATGGCTATTTCCAGCTGACTGAACATGGCCTCATAACTTAAAGCTCCGGTCACGTACAGACTGACATACTTATACTCAAGACCGTAGTATATCAGGTCATTTACCGGAATACCCCGATCCAGAAGTGCACGGATTTCTTCCACCAAGCCTTCTTTCAATCTGGCATTCAACCTCTGGCTGATTCGTTTCCGGCGTTCTTCCCTATCGAGCTGTAGCCCGAAAACGGAATATGGTATTTCAGGAAATCCGGATTGCATTTCCGGATGATTCAGATAGTACTCCTCAATTTCGATGGCACGGATTGCTCTTTTGACCGTATCCACATCCGTTGTATTGTGCAGTTTCTTATAGGTCGACAAAATTTTGGCCAACTCTGGAAGCGTTTTTTGTTCCAGCCTGCATCTCAATACGGGATCTGCCGGAACAGGCACCAACTGATACCCCTTCAGGACAGACTCGACATACAATCCGGTGCCGCCGCAAAGGATCGGCTGTTTCCCCCTTTCACAGATGGAAGTATATGCCTGCAGGAAATCATGCTGGTACTCGTATACATTATACTTGTATCCGGCATCTGCCATATCAATCAAATGATAAGAAATCTGCCTGCCGCCAACGGTATATTCTGAAAGATCCTTGCCTGTACCGATATCCATTCCACGATAGACCTGCCTGGAATCGCCGCTGATAATTTCCGCATCCAAAACATTGGCAAGGTTAACCGCCAATTTGGTTTTTCCAGAGGCTGTAGGCCCGATGATGGTGACGAGGGTATCCTTCATAGGTTAGAAACTCCTTAATATGCTCTTTTATGCAAGTATACAAAAAAAAGAAAGCCGCTCCAAAGGAACGGCTTTCCAAAAGTTTATATTGTAAATTATTTTACAGTATCCATGTGGGCGATCAAATCCAAAACTTTGTTTGAATATCCCCATTCGTTGTCATACCAGCTAACTAATTTAACGAAAGTGTCGTTCAAAGCGATACCGGCTTTGGCATCGAATACAGAAGTCCGTTTTTCGTTGATAAAATCTGTAGAAACAACCGAATCTTCCGTGTAACCGAGAATACCTTTCATCTCGTTTTCAGAAGCTTTCTTCATAGCTGCCTTGATTTCGTCATAGGTGGCAGGTTTAGCCAAACGGCAGGTCAAGTCAACGACAGACACGTCAGAGGTAGGAACACGCAAAGACATACCAGTCAATTTACCGTTCAAAGAAGGAATTACTTTACCTACAGCTTTGGCAGCACCGGTTGAAGAAGGGATGATATTGTTCAGGATGGAACGGCCGCCTCTCCAGTCTTTCTTGGAAGGACCGTCAACTGTTTTTTGAGTGGCAGTTGCAGCGTGAACAGTGGTCATCAAACCTTCGATGATACCGAAGTTATCATTAACCACCTTAGCAAGAGGAGCAAGACAGTTGGTCGTACAAGAAGCGTTGGAAACAACGTTCATGTCCTTGGTATATGCATCTAAGTTAACACCGCAAACAAACATGGGAGCATCGGCAGAAGGAGCAGAAATAACAACCTTTTTTGCACCACCTTTAAAGTGGGCGGATGCTTTTTCTATTGTGGTGAATACACCAGTGGATTCAACTACATAATCAGCACCGGCAGCACCCCAGGCGATGTCAGCAGGATCTTTTTCAGCAAAGAATTTTACATCTTTACCATTAACCACCAATTTGCCATCTTTAGCTTCAGCTGTGCCCTGGAACGGACCATGAACAGAATCATATTTCAGCATGTAAACCATATAGTCCACATCCATGAAAGGGTCATTCACTGCAACGACCTGGATGTCGTTTCTTTCTTGAGCGGCACGGAAAACCAAGCGGCCGATACGGCCAAAACCGTTAATACCTACCTTAATCATTGTCTTAATCTTATTATTTAGTGTATAATCAAAATCGACCACAAAATTACACATTTTGCATCAAAAAAAAAGATTTCTTTCGTTTTTTTTACGGTTGCATTTCAGCACCCACACGGAGACTTGCAGGAAGTCATTACCAATACCACAACCAATAGGAAAAAGAAGAAAAACAAGTACTTTCTATTCATATATTACAAACCTAAAAGAAACACTTAAGCCATTCAGGATAGCCCATATTGCTGCAAATATTCCCATGGAAAGCTTAAAAGCAGACGCATGAAGGGCGCACAAATGTAAGATATTCCACCATGATTTTCAAAAATATTCCGTAATTTCGCAGCTTAATTTCTTAGAGAATTTTCCCATGCAAGAAAGAATCATTATCCTCGACTTCGGTTCACAAACCACACAATTGATTGCCCGTCGTGTGCGTGAGTTAGATACGTATTGCGAAATCCTTCCGTACAACAAATTTCCATACGGAGCATCCGATGTAAAAGGGGTGATCCTTTCCGGAAGTCCGTTTTCTGTTTACGATGAAGCAGCATTCAAGACGGATGTTTCCAAACTTCGTAAAAAATATCCGGTTTTGGGTATCTGTTATGGTGCCCAACTGATTGCTTACAACGCAGGCGGCTCGGTACAGCCCGCCGGTTCCCGCGAATACGGTCGCGCAAATATCGGGTATTTTTCCTCCGAAAATCCGCTTCTGAAAGATTTTACAGAAAACTCACAAATATGGATGTCACATGGCGATACCATCACCAGCATCCCTGAAGATTTTGAAACCATTGCTTCGACAAAAGATGTTCCGATTGCGGCTTATCATATCAAAGGTGAAAATACATGGGGCGTTCAGTTTCACCCGGAAGTTTTTCACACAATAGACGGAACAAAACTTTTGGACAATTTTCTGACTATTTGCGGTTGTGCCAAAGATTGGTCGGCTGATTCTTTTATCGATTCCACCGTCGCATCCCTGAAAGCTCAACTTGGCGATGACAAAGTGGTACTTGGATTGTCCGGCGGCGTTGATTCTTCCGTTTGTGGCGTTCTGCTGAACAAAGCCATCGGCAAAAACCTGACCTGTATTTTCGTTGACCACGGTTTGCTTCGTAAAGATGAATTCAAGAATGTGATGCACGACTACGAACAGCTCGGCCTGAATGTCATCGGCGTCAATGCAGAAGATCATTTTTACAAAGAACTGGCAGGCGTCGCCGATCCTGAAAAGAAACGCAAGATTATAGGCAAAGGTTTTATCGACATATTTGATGAGGAAGCCCGAAAAATAAAGGATGTCAAATGGCTTGCCCAGGGCACCATTTATCCCGATTGCATCGAATCGCTTTCCATCACCGGTACCACCATCAAATCCCACCACAATGTAGGAGGCTTGCCCAAAAAGATGAATCTGAAACTTTGTGAACCGTTGCGTCTGTTATTCAAAGATGAAGTCCGCCGCGTGGGAAACAAATTGGGAATGCCGCAAAACCTCATCAAGCGTCAACCCTTCCCCGGTCCGGGTTTGGCTGTGCGAATTCTGGGAGACATCACGAAAGAAAAAGTACGCATTGCGCAAGAAGCCGACGCCATCTTCATCGACAGCTTACGCGAATGGAATCTCTACGATCAGGTTTGGCAGGCCGGTGTCATTTTGTTGCCGATCCGTTCGGTTGGTGTGATGGGTGATGAACGCACTTATGAAAATGCAGTCGCATTGCGCGCCGTAACTTCTACGGATGCCATGACTGCCGACTGGGCTCATTTACCTTACGAATTCCTGGCCAAGGTGTCCAACGAAATCATCAACAAGGTGAAAGGGGTCAACCGCGTAACTTATGACATCTCGTCCAAGCCGCCGGCAACCATTGAGTGGGAATAAAAAATAAACGTATTTCTCCTTTGTGGAGGTAATCGGGCATCGCTCCCGGTGTGCAGCGGCATGATATCCTTCGTGCAAGTAATCGGGCATCGCTCCCGGTGTGCAGCGGCATGATATCCTTCGTGCAAGTAATCGGGCATCGCTTCCGGTGTGCAGCGGCATAGCCTCGGACTCCGTTCGCCCGTCCTTGTGATCGCTTGATTCCTGCGCTATTTGTTTGTCTCTTACAGAGCCTTCACAAAATAGCCTTGCAGTCATCTGCGCGACTCTCTGCGTCCGTTCTCAAAGTCGCCCTCAACCATTCCGCTTCCCACCGTCCGCTTTTCGGGATGCTTTAGAGCTTAGCAATAAAAATCAAAGAGCGAAAGATTTATATTGTGTAAATATATTATAAATATATTGTTATATTTGTGATTTATTTAATAATGCTATAGGTATATTTAATCATTCAAGAACCAAAAAAAGGAATAGTAGTATATACAATTATTGAGAAAAAACAAACTATAAAGTTGTATAAAATGAATCATTATACTAATTTTGCAAAACAGCAACCATGACAGATAGACATGAAGTCGAACTTTTTTTAAACGAACTAAAAGCAAAAATAAATATTTTTGGTAAGATTATTCTTCAGGTCCGATTGATGAGAAAATGAGAGGCTTTTCAGATATGTGGGTATTCGGAATTACGGTCAAGTCGATTGAAATTTATGTAAAAATATGTTTGGGTCTTACGAATATCAGTGCAGTTTGCATTTCTTTCCATATTGCAGAACATCCATTAAATTATCCATTAAAGAAATAAACCATGAAAAGTCCATTCACCGGTGCTGAAGCTGAAATTACGAGAGAATGGGTGTCCATGACTTATCGTAAGGAAAGCTTTCGGGTGCTGTTTCATGCCTATCGTTGTCCGGATACTGGGAATAGTTTCGAAGATGAGGCTTTTACACAGCTGAATTACAACCAGCTGGTCAATCAATACCGGGCAAAATATGCATTGCCTTTTCCGAATGAAATCGTGAAAATCAGAATCCAATACGGTTTGTCTGCTGCCCGGTTGTCGGAGATATTGGGCTTTGGAACGAATGTTTGGCGGTTGTACGAGAACGGAGAAGTGCCCAATCTCTCCAATGGCAAGTTGATTCAGTTGGCCGCCGATCCCGGCGAATTCAAAAAATTGGTTGCACGTTGTGGCACCATAGATGAAAAACACCGGTCAAAAATCTACGACAGAATTGAAATCCTGTTCGATGAAAAACGGCAAGAGCGTGCAAATCGCGATGTCGAAAACTATCTGCTGGGTTCAGAGTGGCCAAACGAACAGACGGGCTATACACGTCCCGATTTGTCAAAGTTGACGGAAATGGTTGTCTTTTTTGCAGAGAAGATGCAACCATGGAAGACAAAATTGAACAAATTGCTGTTCTATTCCGACTTTGCAATGTTCAAGCAATCGGGCTTCTCCATAAGCGGAACCTCCTACAGAGCCATTCCGATGGGGCCGGTTCCAGAGAAGTATCACAGCCTGTTTGAATACATCTGTGCCAAGGAACAAATTACCGTACAAAGTACGGCTTTTCCTGACGGAGAAATTGGGGAGCAGTTTCTCTCATACCCGAACAGGACTTTCAATTCCTCCCTTTTTACAGCGGCAGAACTTGATATCCTCCACCTTATTGCCGACCGCTTTGAAAAAACGACCACGCAAGAAATAATCGATTTGAGTCACCGGGAAACCGCCTGGACCGCCAACGAAAAAGGCCACAAGCTCATTGACTACAAATACGCTTTCGAGTTGAACGGGATTTGATTATGTTATCTGCTGATTACAGATTAAAAACAAACCTAAAAAGAAAATCAATATATCCGAAGTAGTCAAACATTTCGTCCGTTTTTATTCATAAAATGTTTTCGGTGTAGTTGCTTCATAAAAAATTAACGGTATATTTGGTATCATCATATTATTTTAGAAGTTTAAAAAGAAATGATTCAAACAATGTTTGTTTTCTGATCATTTTTTCTTTTGCGCTTATTAAAAGAATATAATACCATGGATCAACCAAAAACCGAAACCATTCTGCGTATGTTGGTGTTGCTTTCCGGCGGCACTCGTTATACCGTTTCCGAACTGGCTATACACTTTTCGTGTTCAAAACGAACCATCTATCGCGATCTATACACCATGGAGAATGCGGGTTTTGTTTTGGACAGAACTCAGGGACATTACTCCTTGAATCTTTGCCCGGAGGAAGCTAAAAAACTTCATCGCCTGCTTCATTTCAGCGAAGAAGAAGCCTACATCCTGTACCGGGCACTCGAAATGGTTAAAGGCGGAACCTCCGTCAACGAACAGTTGGTTCGCAAACTCAACGCCCTCTACGATTTCCGCGCCCTATCCAATTTGTCGCGAAAACCCGAAATCGAAATTATACATACCCTCGATAAAGCCATCCGCACCAACAAGCAAGTAAACCTTCATTCTTACCGCTCTTCCCACAGTGAAACCATCACCGACCGCATCGTCGAACCCTTCGAATTTCTTCCCGAATACTCGGCTGTTTGGTGCTTCGACCTTTTCGACAAAACCTGCAAGCAATTTAAAATAAGCCGTATCGAACAAGTATCTGTGTTGGATTCCAACCGGCAAAACCAAATGCTTCATCGCGTTCCTTTTACAGATGCCTTCAGAATGTCTGCTTGTAAATCTTTGGCTACCGTTGAGGCCGAACTTTCCCTGAAAGCCGCCAATTTGTTGCGGGAGGAATATCCGTTGGCTGAAAAATATCTGAGTGACCTAGACGTTTCCGGAACTCTTCGTTACCTGCTAAAGATTCCGGTAGCAGATTTTCACGGCATCGGGCGTTTTGTGCTCGGACTTCCAGGAGAAGTGAAGGTGGTTGGCCCGGAAGAGTTTAAGAATTTTTTACGGGAAGTTCAAAAAAAGATGGGGTTATGACGAAATTTGTCAGTAGATATGGTTTTATTTGTAGGAAAAAATTGGTTGGATTTTTTATAATTTAAAAATATGCGATTTAAACTGACACTTTCTTTTGATTTTAGGGCTTTGGGGAAGTTGTTGCCGGCAAACTACCAGTACGAACTCTCCGGCTGGATTTACCACATGCTGGCCAATGGCGATGCGGCGTATTCGGAATGGCTGCACCAAAACGGCTATGTCAACAATCAAAAGCAATTCCGGATGTTTACGTTTTCTCATCTGCAAATACCGAAACTTCGCATGGAAGGCGACCGCTTGGTTTTACTGTCCGACCAAGCCACGCTCTACCTATCCTTTCTACCCGAACGCGCCACCGAAGAATTTATCAAAGGCGTTTTTGCCTCTCAATCTTTCGTTTTAGGTGACCGCCACAGCCAGGTGCAATGCAGCGTGCAAAGCATTGAGCTTGTTGCCCCTCCTGCATTTGAGCCAATCATGACCTTTCAGACCCTTTCCCCGATGGTTATTTCCGGACATCTGGAAAACGGTAAGCCCACTTATCTTAGTCCGGAAGCTTTTGATACGGCCAAATTACTTGCCGACACTTTACGCGCCAAATATCTTGCTTATTATGGCAAACCGTTTGAAGGCACTTTGGAGCCAGACTTTAACTTGTTGGGGCCGGTAAAACGGAAGAAGATTACGATAAAAGCGGGAACACCGCAGGAAACGTATATCATTGGGTACATGGGACGGTTTAGTATTCGACTTCCGGAGGAGTTGATGATGATGTTGTATGAAACAGGAGTGGGTGAAAAAGGGAGTATGGGGTTTGGGATGGTGGAAAACGGAATTTTTAATGTCTAAAATTGAAAAATATAACCAATAATATATTATGAGAATACATTTAAAGTTTAAAATTTCAAATCAAACAGTTCCATTTGACCATCAGCCTTTGTTGGTAGGAGCCATTCATAAATGGTTGGGCTGGAATGATGAACATGGAGAAGTCTCATTGTACTCTTTTTCTCGGTTAGAAGGAGGTAAATCAACAAAAGAAGGAATTAAGTTTGATCGGGATGGAACATTTTTTTTTAGTTCCGTCAATGTCGATTTAATAAAAAGATTAATCTCCGGAATTCAAGCAGACCCTTCCATGTTTTTTGGACTAACCGTGGATGAACTAATTATTGAAGAAAACCCTGATTTATCAAACCGAGAACTATTTTTTCCAGGAAGTCCGATATTTATCAAGAGAAGAAATGGTGAAAGAATTGAACAGATTTTTTTTGACGATCCAAGATCTTCGGAATGCCTGAAAGAAACACTTCTAACAAAAATGGAAAAAGCCGGACTTGTAGATGATTCGTTTGATATTCGTTTTGATTTGTCCTATCCCAAGTCGGGAACGAAAATGATCACTTATAAAGGTATCAAGAACAAAGCAAATTGGTGTCCTGTAATTATAAAAGGTAAGCCAGAAACAAAACTTTTTGCCTGGAATGTCGGATTAGGAAATTCAACGGGAATCGGGTTTGGAGCCATCAAATAATATATAGTTATGTATTACGTTGTAAAATATTCAGGTCCGTTTGGGTTTATTAAACCTTGGACGGCAGTAAGAGACAGTAAAACATTTAGTCAACAATTCCTTACTCCCTCTATTATTGAAGGAATCAGGCAAAAATTAGAGGTTGATTCAATTGTTCGCCATAAATTGACTTATTCTTCTATTAGTGTTCAGCAGGAACAGATACAAACTCGTGGCTGGGAAAAGAAATCACAAGTTAAGATTATGGTTCGCAATCAATCGATTTTAAAACGTGGAGTAATGATTGATCCTAATCTTTACTTAGCTTTTGAAAATAATGAAGATGCAGAAAAGGCTGTAAAACAACACCTTTGTTTATGCCGAAATGAAGATGTTTTGTTTCCTGATGCAGAAATATTGAAATTAGAAGAAGTTGAGTTTGACAAACTGACGGGATTTGAATTGCGCTTTGGTGAAAATGAAAAATCGTTTTTGGTTGGGTTTAATCGTTTTAATGAAACTCAACCAATGTTTGGTTGGTTGGAAATAACCGGAAAACCTGTAATTGGAATATGATGATGGTTTTCGACCACATATTAGCCAAAGGAGAACAAAACGGTGGAACTCCTCTCTCTCAACATTTGTCTGAGGTTGCTCAGCTGGCAGAGAAAGTCGCATTCAATCTTGGTTTAGACACTTCTATTGCCAGAAGAGGGGCTATATTGCACGACATTGGCAAAGTAAGTCCTCTTTTTCAAAAGACTTTAAAAAAAGATTATCAGCGTCCTCCAGGATTTGTTTTTCGTCACGAAATCGCATCCTTGTTTTTTATTTCACTTTTAAACGAAGACGAAAAATATCCCATTATAGACATGATAGTGGCACACCATAAATCAATCTATAAAGATTCTGGTGGAAAAGGAATCCTTGATCTGCTAGAAAATGATTCGGATTGCCTTAATCGTCATTTGCAAGGTTTTGAGACTTGGAGCAAAGATGCTTTATCCATTTTAAACTACTTTGGATTTAAGACGGAACAGATAACCCTACAACAGGCAAAATCTAATTTTTATGAGGTTATAGAATATTGTGAATCAAAAGCCTATGGTTATTCACAATGGAAAGGTGTTTTGATTGCAGCAGACCACTTGGCTTCGGCTATGAATGGGTATTCTGATTCGCTTTTAGAAAGATTGTTTATTCAACCGGATTTGAGCTATTATCACTCTAGAAAAAGTGATTTATACCCACTTTCCTTAATTTCTACGGATGATGAGCGATTGCATACGTTGGTAACTGCACCAACAGGAGCGGGAAAAACTGATTTCCTGATTCGTCGCTGCAAAGGTCGGGTATTTTATACACTTCCTTTTCAAGCTTCTATCAATGCAATGTATGAGCGAATTAAAGATGATCTGAAAGGTACTAATGCAGATGTGCGTTTGCTTCATGCAGCATCAAGCATCAAAATAGAGAATGGACAGATTGAAGAAAAGATTTTACAACGGCATATTGGCGCTTCCGTTAAGGTGCTTACACCCCACCAAATGGCTTCGATTGTGTTTGGAACAAAAGGATACGAAGCGATGATTGTCGATTTACAAGGATGCGATGTGGTTTTAGACGAAATACATACTTATTCTGAAACTATGCAGGCCATTGTTTTAAAAATTGTTGAGATTCTCTGCAATCTAGAGTGTCGAGTTCATATAGGGACCGCCACTATGCCAACAGTTTTATACAATCGTTTGATCGAAGCCTTAGGAGGGAGAGACTATATATATGAAGTAAGTCTGTCCGATGAAGTTTTAAATACTTTTGATAGGCACATCATTTATAAGGCTGATTCAATTGAATCATTGGAAAGCGTGATAGAGAATGCCTTAGAACAAAAACAAAAGATTCTGTTAGTCTGTAATCAGGTAAAGCGGGCTCAAAAGTTGTATGAAAGCTTAACGGAAAAATATCCGCATGTACAGAAAATGTTGGTTCATAGCCGATTCAAAAGAGGGACGCGAAGTCAGCTTGAAAACAATTTGCAAAATGTATACAATAAAAGTACAGAGGCTTGTCTGGTTGTTTCTACTCAAGTTGTAGAAGTAAGTCTGGATATTAGTTTTGACCTGATGATAACAGAATGTGCACCAATTGATGCTTTAATTCAGCGCTTCGGACGTATAAACCGAAAACGGACAAATGATACTATAGGTCATTATAAACCTATTTACATTCTTCAACCACCAACTGAAAAAACGGATGCCCTGCCTTATAGTTTAGAGGTATTGCAACGAACGTTTGAAATTTTACCCAATGGAGAATTGATGAAAGAAAAGGATTCTCAAAAGCTGATTGATATGGTTTATCCTTCCATTCAATTTGTGGATATAGGTTTAAGCTCAGTATTTAATGATGGAAAATGGAAAATAAAGGAATTATGGCATAATTCTAAGTCTGCACTTTTAGAAACACTCGACATTGATTCCGTCACCTGTATAGATGAAGCAGATAATTATTTTTATGAAACAGCTACTTACGAAGAACAGACAAAGTTAGAAATTCCGGTTTCATATCGTTCGGTAGGCTATCGGAATTTAGATAAATCAAAAGCGAGCTCAAAGCCTTTTATTATACCTTCAAAAGCGTATGATGCGAATTTAGGTTTTCTGATAGATTATGCAAAGCCAGAGTTTTATGATGTTACCCAACGATTTTTATAAAAAACATAAGTTATGATAGCAGCGAATATTGGAAAAGTATTTCTTGAGGCTTACAACGAGAAATATAAGAGCAACTATACGGCGAAGGCGTTTTTCGTCGAAAAATATTTTGATATGTTTTTTGATCATGAAAAATACATGCAGTGGGTAACAAATTCACCTTTTGTTCAAGGAATAAAGAAAGGAGTTGCACCAACTGTTGCTGAACGAAAACTGAAATTAGAAGTATTGATAGATAAAATATCCAAAAATGAAGCTGATGCTAGTATAGCCATTGGGTTCCCATCGCTTGATATGACAGCAAGTACTTCGGGGCAAATAACGAGTATGAGCTTACCTTTAAAAGAAGATGATGTCTATCTTTCTTGGATTGGAAGTGGTTTGGGGGTTGGTGTTCAAAGTGGATTATCCTTGTTGTTCAGTAATAAACATATTTTGTTGGACTTATATGATGGCTGGCAACTTTATAGAGCGTTTTTAAATAAAACGCCCAATCTAAGAGGAAACCAAATTAATACATGGAACGGACAATGGATAGCTCATCGATATAATAAGAATACGTATGATGCCTCAAACCCCACAGCTTCTTTTGATCCATTCGGATCGATGAAGGATGGAGGAATGGAGGTAACAACGCAATCATGGACAAAAGTCATAGTTGGAATTGCACTTAATTATCCTGATTCATACCTTACCGCTTACGTATATAGCTTAGGGCAAACAAATATAACAGTAGGTTTTGTCCCTTTCGAACTACCACGCATTAGGCAACCATATGAATTATATGCAAAATATTTTGGCTCTTCAAAAAAAGAACAAGTTGATCAATTGTTTGGTACTGCCATTGGCTTTACCAAAGCTTGTCAAATGGGAGCAATCGGTGTGAATGCTTTAGAACCCAAAGGTTTTAGAGATTGTTTGGATAAAGGGATTGTTCCAAAATATAACAATACAGAAGAAGAGAAAACAATTAATTTTAATACTTATCAAATCTGGTTATTAGCCATGTTAAACAACGAACAATTATGGGAAAAAGCGCAACAGATTGCGAAAACCCTCAGCAATTACTCAATGAGTGATACCAATGCGAGAAAAGTAAAAAGTCAAGAAGTTACAAATCTATTGGCCTCCGTAAACAAGAAACAATTTATTGAAGCTCTGACTACAATTGTAAAGGGCAGTCAAGATTTTGAGCAATTGGCAGAGATAGCAGAACTAATCCACTCAATGCCTATAGACAATGTCCCTTACTTTCTTACTCTAATTCGTTTCCAATACGCAGTCGTAAATAAAAAATCTTAAAACAAATAATTATGAATCCTTACATTTATTTAAGAGCGTTAAAACACGCTGAACACACTGTTTTTTGTGTACAAGATGGTCAAAAAACCTACTTTGATCCGCAGTTTAATCGAGTAGTTGCTTATTCTAGTGGTCAACAGGTAAAACGTTCTATTCTTGATTCGCTGACGTCAAGTCTGAATGTACAAATGGCACCGATAACATTTAATTACAATGTTACTGCAAAAAAAGAGTTAGAGAACAAAGAACCTTGGTCTCCTTGCGACCCTTCTTATGTAGACCAGTTACTTGGAGGATGGATGCGCGCCGGAGACGGAATAACCGTAAAAAGACGAAGCCCATTATCCATTTCAGCAATGCGTCCGCTTCATCCTCTTCTTGCCGGGACTGATAAGGAGAACTTGACTTTCGACCGTAGTGATAAGCCAGATCGTCATCCGGTTAATGTGAGATTGGGTGATAAACTACTAACCGATGACGAAATCGATGAATTCTTGACTACCAATAACAGAACATTACCTCGTAGAAATTGGATTCCGGATAATGTGAGAACTGGCGGTTTATTTATCTATGATGTTGCTATAAATTTACGTACGTTATTTTGTGTTTCAACGAATTTACATGAACCTGAATTATCAAAAGAAAAGGTTGAAGAGTTAATAGCAAAAGGCTGGATTGAAAGTGAAAATGTTTTTGGCAAGTGTTTGGTTTTGCCTAAAGAAGAACGAGAAAAGGTTATCCCTGCTTTAGCAAAAGCTTTATTGAACTGGAGAATAACATCTAACCAAGCCCGTACTTTTAGTTTGATGGAAACTTTAGCGATTGCAATAAGTGACAATGCTAATCAATTATCGGGTGCAATTAGAGCAAAATTAATTGATGATGGAGAAAAGCCTAAGGCAAAACCGATTATTGATGAAACAGCTGGGGCCGATGTGTTCATTACTCTTCCATGTTCAGGTTATATTATAACCGTAAATGAAAGCGTAGATGCGCTTGAAAATGCAGAACAAAAACTTATCGAGTTAATGTCAGCTTTTGATTATGAAAATCAAATAAGTGAAGTCTAGTCCTCGTAAGTAATGAAAACCCTGTCAGTGGTATTTTCCTCTGGTAGGGCTTCATCGTTAATTAGAGCTATGTCCGCAAATTCAGCTTATTGATGATAAGGTTAGGGAAGAGTTTATTCTAATACCGAGGAGAGATACTGGCGCTAACTTGGACAGTAGCTTAGACAGTAACTTGAACAGTGACTTAGACAGTAGCTTAGTTAGTAACTTAAATAGTAGCTTAGATAGCAACTTAGTTAGTAAGATAGTTGGCGACTTAATTTCAAGAGAAATATTAAAAGAAACGACATTGATATTAAGTCACTTAAGTGTAATCCAAAGCAAAAGGAAAGATATATTAGGAGCCATAGGCGTAACCGACCATTCTTTCAACGCCAAACGCTCCATCGATCCGCTTCTGGAAATGGATTTGATAAAACGCCCCGAGGGTGTAAGCCTACAAAGCCCAAACTTGAAATATCAGATTACATCGAAGGGAAAAGCTCTTTTGAATTATTTGGAGAAACAAAATAATTATTAATATATTTGTAACATTATAATAACAAACAAAGCTGTGTGCTCCAGATTCACATACGGATACATGACCATGCAAAAATACTGTTCAAAGAAACAACCTTATGGATGAAATTGCCATTCAGAATATGATCAATCAAGGAGAAGGCCTGACTGTAGAGTTCAAATCTGCTGTTAATGATTTGCCTATGAATCTGTTTGAAACAGTCTGTGCTTTTCTTAACCGCAATGGCGGTACCATCTTGTTGGGAGTTGATGATGGTAAAAAGGTTGCTGGTATTGATCCCGATGTGGTAAATATTTTATGCAAAAATTTTGCCAGTCTGAGCAATAATCCCAACAAAATTGATCCGGTTTTCATTTTGCATCCGACAGTAATCGACTTCAGAAGGAAAAAGATTATTCATGTATTTGTTCCAGCAAGTTCACAGGTGCATAAATGTAACGGAAAAGTTTTCGACCGGAGTGTGGATGGTGATTTTATAGTTAAAACGGATCAACAGATCAGTCTGATGTATCTTCGGAAAAGTACATTCTTCAGTGAGGGAACCATCTATCCTTTCTTGAATGAATCTGATTTTGCAAATGGCGTGATCGAAAGAGCTCGAAGAGTTATAAAGATTAACAGACCGGATCATCCGTGGAATGAGCTCTCCAATGATGATTTTTTCAGAACGGCCGGATTGTATCGCAGGAACATCCAGACGGGAGTCGAGGGTTTTACCATGGCCGCGTTGCTATTATTTGGAAAAGATGAAGTAATACAGAGTGCATTACCATATTACAAGGTAGATGCCGTGGTTAGAAAACTGGATATGGACCGATACGATGACAGGGAGACTATTCGTTGTAATTTAATTGAGGCTTATGATAAACTTCTTGCGTTTACTGCAAAACACTTATCCGATAAATTTTATTTAATTGGCGACCAGCGGGTTTCGTTAAGGGAAAAAATATTTAGAGAGATCATAGCCAATTTGCTTATTCACAGAGAGTATTCCAACGCATTTCCCTCATCATTTGTCATTTACAACAATAAGGTTGAAACAAGTAATGCCAATAAACCGCATGTGTACGGTCAATTGTACCCAGACACTTTTCAACCTTTTCCGAAAAATCCTTGCTTGGCACAAATATTTACTCAAATGGGGCGTTCGGAAGAATTTGGAACCGGTCTGCGAAATGTCTATAAATATTCAAAAGCGTATTCCGGAAGCGAAAAAATTGTTTTTCTGGAAGATGATATTTTTCGGGTTAGTATTCCTTTGACTGGTGATGCTACAGAAAAGGTCACAGAAAAGGTCACAGAAAAGGTCACAGAAAAGGTCACAGAAAATCAGAGGAAAATGATTGATATTATCTCTGATAATAAATGGATTACGATCAATGAACTGTCAAAATTCGTTGGTATATCTCCAAGGAAAATCAAAGAAAATATTCGTAAGTTAAAAGATATAGGTATGTTGATGCGTATTGGCCCTGACAAAGGAGGGTACTGGGAAATAATCAAAAAATAGAAACAAATGGATTTATAACTTGATGTAATCTTATAAATTTTAGATATGAACATTACCGGAACTCATTTCAATTACTATTTTGTTTGCAAGCGAAAACTTTGGCTATTTGCAAATGGAATTGCGATGGAGCACACTTCCGACTTGGTTTTTGAAGGTAAATTGCTTCATGAGGCATCTTATCCACAGCGTCCTGAGCGTTATGAGGAGATGGAAATTGACGGCATCAAGATTGACTTTTACGATGCCCGCAACAAAATAATCCATGAGATCAAAAAATCGGATAAAATTGAAGAAGCACACGAATGGCAGGTAAAGTATTATATATTTGTCTTGGAACGGAATGGCATTGAGGGTGTTACCGGTTTGTTGGAATACCCTGCGTTGCGGCAGACAAACAAAGTTTTATTATCGGATGAAGACCGGAAGCAGTTGAATATCATTGAGAATGATATCCGGCGAATTGTCGAAAGTGATGAATGCCCGGCTACGATTCATTCCAGAATCTGTAAAAATTGCAGCTATTATGATTTTTGTTATTCAGGTGAAGTTGAACTATGAAAAAAACCTACTATTTGTTTAACCCCGGCCATCTTGAACGAAAGGACAATACCTTAAAGTTTACGCCTGTTGAAGAGGATGAAAACGGTATCGAACGCGAAGGTCAGGCTCGCTATTTGCCGGTTGAGACGATCAGTGATTTGTATATTTTCGGTTCGCTGGCTGCAAAAAGTTCCTTGTACAATTTCTTGGGGCAAAATGACATTGCTGTACATTTTTTCGATTATTATGAAAACTATACCGGATCCTTTATGCCCAAGGATTTCTTGCTTTCCGGTCGGATGATTTTGGCTCAAACGGCCTATTATCAGGATAAGAAAAAACGCTTAATCATTGCCCGTAAGTTTATTGAAGGTGCCGCTTTCAATATGGTGAAGAACCTGAAATATTACAACAGTCGTGGACGTGACATGGAGCCAATTATCAAATTGATCGAAGACTATGCAGCCAGAATTCCAAATGTATCGGCTGTTGACGAGTTGATGGGATTGGAAGGAAACATCCGGATAGCTTATTATGATGCCTTTAATCTGATTTTGAATGACTTTGAAATGGGCAACCGAACCAAGCAACCGCCCGGAAATGAGGTGAATGCCTTGATTTCATTCGGCAATATGATGTGCTATAGCCAATGCCTGCGAGCTATCCATCAAACGCAACTGAATCCAACCATCAGCTATCTTCACACTCCCGGAGAACGTCGATATTCGCTTTCTTTGGATATCTCTGAGATCTTCAAACCGTTATTGGTGGATCGCGTTATTTTTAAGGTGTTGAATAAGAAAGAAATACAAGAAAAGCATTTCGACAAGAAATTGAACCGATGTTTGCTGAATGAATCCGGTAAAAAGATTTTCGTCAAAGCTTTTGAAGAACGTTTGAACGAAACCATTCAACACCGCACCTTAAATCGTAGTGTGAGCTATAAACATCTGATAAAACTTGAGTGTTATAAACTGAGCAAACATTTGTTAGGCATGGAAGAGTATAAACCTTTTAAAATGTGGTGGTAGTGTATATTATTTTGGTGTATGATTGTGGAGAAAAAAGGGTAGCAAAGATGCTTAAACTATGTCGGAAATACCTTAGTTGGATTCAAAACTCTGTTTTTGAGGGTGAATTAAGTGAAGTGAAGCTGAAGGAACTTCAAATAAAAGCAAAATTGATAATGAAAGAAGACGAAGATAGTCTGATCATTTTCAAAAGTCGCAATGAGAAGTGGCTAGAAAAGGAAATCATTGGTAAAGAGCGCAGTAGCATAGATAATTTTCTTTAGGAAATTGTCGAACAATATATAATTAGCTTTTTTGAGCGTAGAAAAGGAAGAATAAGTACGCTGTTAGTTCTTTGACATACTGAAATACACCACTTTAATATATATTGTCGATGTACGGTGCTTTTTATAGCATTGTACATCGACAACTTTTCAATAAAAAATTTGTAGTTTTGCAAAATATAAAAGGTTGAAAATCAATCAAGAACTTTGGTTGTTTTGTCTGCTTTTAATCAGACCAATGTGGAATTGAAACATCTGAATCTACCCGTCTTTGCGTTCCGAATAAGCCGACTTTTAATCAGACCAATGTGGAATTGAAACTATAAATGGCTTAATATGATCTACGCACAATACGACCTTTTAATCAGACCAATGTGGAATTGAAACCATGGGACGTCTTGTATCAAGGTGAAGCGGATTCTTTCTTTTAATCAGACCAATGTGGAATTGAAACTAGGTTCAATTCAATACCGACAACCGCATAAACAGTCTTTTAATCAGACCAATGTGGAATTGAAACTTAACATTAGAAACTTTTCGGTATAGGTTGAATATCTTTTAATCAGACCAATGTGGAATTGAAACAGAAGACGGGCTTCTTTATTCTGCCTTACGGCCTCCTTTTAATCAGACCAATGTGGAATTGAAACGTAATAAAATAAAACCTCCCGCAAGAAAAGTATCTAACTTTTAATCAGACCAATGTGGAATTGAAACGGTGTACTCTCTCTCATCATTTAAGTGATGAGCAGCTTTTAATCAGACCAATGTGGAATTGAAACATATGAACAAGGTTTTAGCGTTAGGCAGATTAACAACTTTTAATCAGACCAATGTGGAATTGAAACCCAAAGCACCACCACGCTCAATAGCAGCTTTACGAACTTTTAATCAGACCAATGTGGAATTGAAACAGCCTGGACAATCTATTATCAAAGAGATAAAAACATTCTTTTAATCAGACCAATGTGGAATTGAAACATGGGGGTTTTAAAGGACATTTTCAGCATTGTCCACTTTTAATCAGACCAATGTGGAATTGAAACAGCAAAAGAAGATTCTCAAGGCTGGACCATTCACGCTTTTAATCAGACCAATGTGGAATTGAAACAGCAAAACCTCAATAATCTGAATGTCCTCATACGCTCTTTTAATCAGACCAATGTGGAATTGAAACTTAGTTCCAAACACTTCCGTTTTTTCTGTAGTGTCTTTTAATCAGACCAATGTGGAATTGAAACCTCAGTTTAAGGCATCCGATTTCGCGGACAATAAAACTTTTAATCAGACCAATGTGGAATTGAAACCAAATAATATATATAATAACAATATAAATTATTTATACTTTTAATCAGACCAATGTGGAATTGAAACAACAAATAAATAACCTCTTAAAAAGTCCCGAAAGGCTTTTAATCAGACCAATGTGGAATTGAAACCAAGTATATTCAATTTGGTCATCTATGTCTTTTGTTCTTTTAATCAGACCAATGTGGAATTGAAACGATATATCTACAAACTTTGCGTAATAACTATTATGTAACTTTTAATCAGACCAATGTGGAATTGAAACCTGATTTTTCGGCATTGGTCATTGCGTCATAGCCATCCTTTTAATCAGACCAATGTGGAATTGAAACGCGATACCAAGTTACCCCTTAAGCGGATGGAATTATCTTTTAATCAGACCAATGTGGAATTGAAACTAAAAAAACACTTGCCGGAAAGAGTACCGTCCGGTCTTTTAATCAGACCAATGTGGAATTGAAACATTATAAACGTAGAAATCAAATGTTGTCATAATAATCTTTTAATCAGACCAATGTGGAATTGAAACTGAAATTAAAGGAGGTTTTAGAATCATTCTGCAAGTCTTTTAATCAGACCAATGTGGAATTGAAACGTTCTTTTCTTCCTGATAGCGTGCGTTTGCTTCTTCCTTTTAATCAGACCAATGTGGAATTGAAACGGATAATAAACGGTATCTGGATCATAATCGCCCCTGCTTTTAATCAGACCAATGTGGAATTGAAACATGATAAATCAAAAGCGTTATACCAATGATAGCCTTCTTTTAATCAGACCAATGTGGAATTGAAACTCTGTGAATCCATCTGTAAGCCTTTCCGGTGAATTCGTCTTTTAATCAGACCAATGTGGAATTGAAACAGGGTTGTTATCTGATTTTCAACAATAGAAAGTCGATCTTTTAATCAGACCAATGTGGAATTGAAACAGTTCAGTTTGGAAACTTAGCAAGGATGTCGTATCCTTTTAATCAGACCAATGTGGAATTGAAACACGCCTGGCTTGAATCCGTTTCCTTTCCCGTAAGATACTTTTAATCAGACCAATGTGGAATTGAAACTGTGCTAAAATCCGTTGATGCTATCAATTCCGCATTCTTTTAATCAGACCAATGTGGAATTGAAACCTTCTGTTCGTTGAATCCACTGTCACTATGTTATCCGCTTTTAATCAGACCAATGTGGAATTGAAACCAGGATAGTCTATCTTTGGCTCAGATGTTAATGTGTCTTTTAATCAGACCAATGTGGAATTGAAACATATGACCGTAGGCGCAGCACCAAACGCACGATTAGCTTTTAATCAGACCAATGTGGAATTGAAACTTCTGGATTAGCAAAGAAATTATTATCAAGTACCTCTTTTAATCAGACCAATGTGGAATTGAAACTTGTGAATATAATTCAACAAGAAAGTTCCACTATTTCTTTTAATCAGACCAATGTGGAATTGAAACTGAAATTAGCATCACATCTCCAAGCCTCCTTTCCATCTTTTAATCAGACCAATGTGGAATTGAAACCTCGTTTTTGATGTAGTTACGACTTATTAAGTCTTCTTTTAATCAGACCAATGTGGAATTGAAACACATTTCCATTGGCCAGTATTGTCAACCGTTCGCTGGCTTTTAATCAGACCAATGTGGAATTGAAACTGCTATCATAGCCCCTGAAATCCCCTATTCGATACTTTTAATCAGACCAATGTGGAATTGAAACAAGGATGAGCCGACGGAGGATGAGCTGCTACCTGACTTTTAATCAGACCAATGTGGAATTGAAACCTCGTTTTTGATGTAGTTACGACTTATTAAGTCTTCTTTTAATCAGACCAATGTGGAATTGAAACGATTTAACATGACCATCAACTTAACGCAGCCGGTGGCCTTTTAATCAGACCAATGTGGAATTGAAACATTATTTACTTAAGCGCATCTTCTTACATTTTGGCTTTTAATCAGACCAATGTGGAATTGAAACACAACAGGCTGGCAGACAACATCCCCTGCGTGGATTCCTTTTAATCAGACCAATGTGGAATTGAAACTTACTTAATTCTTATTTCTTTCAGATTTGTTAAGTCTTTTAATCAGACCAATGTGGAATTGAAACATTTGTAACTTACATGTAATGACCAAATTAGTTTCTTTTAATCAGACCAATGTGGAATTGAAACTAGTATTAATGGTTTCATCCTTCCTCTCAGAACTTTCTTTTAATCAGACCAATGTGGAATTGAAACATTGCTTCCTGGATCTTGTCAATGCACTTTGTCTTGCTTTTAATCAGACCAATGTGGAATTGAAACGTAAAGAATGGATGATCCTGTAACCTTTTGGCATTCTTTTAATCAGACCAATGTGGAATTGAAATTCCATCCTGATTGAACAAAGGCCCTCGAGTGTAAAATTTGAGCGTTACAATCCGAATACACATCCGAAGCGGATTTATTGATGCAGGAAGTGGGCTTTGACTTACTTCTGTGTTTTCTTGGACAAGAGAGGAGCACTTTTTGTGATAATCTCCTCCAAAATATTTTCGGCACGTTGTTTTTCCAACCCTACCTCAGCAGCCAGGGAAAGCATATCGGCACGGGTTGGTTCGCCTTTGCCATTGATGGTTGTGGTGTGGTAGCCGTTAAATCCGTTGCTTGGCAGCAGGTCGTAAGCAGGTGATAAGTGCCAACGTCCGTGGCTGTATTGAAACGAGAAATTCTTGGCGTGGTCGTCGCGGTTGGATATCACCGCATTGAAAACCATCAAGCGGAACATGTCGGTAACTTGTTCCATGTCTTTGGTCAATTGCAACGTCAGTTTTAGCAGCAAGGAATAGTCAAGGCTCGGAATCCGATAATCCGCATGTAGCAAACCTGCTGCGCTCACCGTATGAATCTTACCGGTTGCAGTACGATCAAAACGCTCCACGCCGAAGTACTTGCCTTTAAAAAGACGTGTTTCCGGCATATTTATTCCGCACGCTTTGGCAAGCAGTGAATAGTTATACTCTGTCTGCCCCACATTATCGGGGTCAGTCGAAGTCTTGAATTTTACAAGCCACTCCCGCCCGTCCATCTTCACAAATACTTTCGGGCGTGCACCGCCCGATGATCCCCCGTATCGGTATAGTTCATCCAAGGAATCTATTGCGGTAGATGAAGTCAGGAGCTTTTGGGATTCAGCGGATAATTTATCAAAGTCAAGCAGTTCATCAGCCGTTGCAATGCTACGATCCGGGCGATACTCCAATGCGCCACGTCCGGTAGAACCAATTAACGAAAGGCGTTCGAGGACAGTTAGTTTAGATGGATTGATGCCTTTTTCCTGCAGAAAGCGGTCGAGCAGCAGATTCCCCCAACCATCAGGCAAAGAGTCGTCAAACACCCCGAAGTTGCCCCGAAACGGGTCTCGTTTTGCAATCATCAAACCCGGTTTCAACGGAAGATAGTATGGAGAAATAGAATATCCGTTTTTGATCCACTCAGTGTCGTATTCAAACGCACACAAGCCCTCCGGTGTCAGAGCGATTCGCCCCACACTACGCTCATTGAGATAGACTTCCAGCAGATCAATCTTATCCATTTTTACTTCCTCTTTTGCGTTGGCTTTCAGCTTTTTTATTGATTAAATCATCCATGTTTTGGTAGTTTTGCCTGGCAAAAAGCGTCGAGAAATCATCTTCCGCACCAAGCGCAATGGCAATCATCACCAATCCGCGAAGCGACACTTCCCCTTTGGATTCAAACCTGCGATACGTTGCAAGAGGCATGCCTGCTTTTGATGCAACAAGCTTCTGAGTCCAATTCAACTCCAATCGCCTTTGTTTAACTCGTGAAGCTAAAGCGGAAAGGATTGAAGCAGGTGTTTTATCAATAAGTGATAATATATTACTATTTATCCCATTATTCATAGCTCAAGTAATATTATGTTAGCACTACAAATATAGTACAATTACTTCAAATAGCACTTTAAATATTCATAAAAACGAATATATATGGAAGGTGGAAACATCATCAAAAGCAATAACTAAATGACGTGATGCACTAAACGTTCCGAAAAGCGCACTGAAGGGCAGCGGCATGGCCGACGTCGACTTCGACGGACAGGTGCAGTGGACACGAAGAGTCCGGCGATATTTTTTGTGACGGCTCTTGAGACTAACAAAAAATGCCGGAGTCAAGTGGACACAAGCATGGACTAGCGGAGACGGAGGTTATGCCGTTGCCCGAAGGGAGTGCTGTCGATTTCCTTATAAAAAAGAGCATCTCAAAATTTCACTTTCTTCATCACCTGCCAGATAAAGAAACCGATCAGCATCAAGTAAGCACCCAATGAAACCCATTCCGCACCGGCAGAAGCCATCCAGTCTGCCATCACCCAGTTTGCACCCAAGAAACGGATAGCAGCACTGACCACTCCCATCAAGGCACCACCGGCAATGAAACCGGATGCAATCAGCGTACCTTTGTCTTTGCGTTCTTCATTCACCTTCTGATCTTTGGTGCGGGTGGAAACATACCATTGGATGGCTCCACCCACCAATAACGGCAAGTTCAGATCCAGGGGAATAAACATACCCAAAGCAAAGGCCAGAGCCGGAACATGAAAAAAGGTCAGAATGACAGCCAACAATGCTCCTATTCCGTACAAATACCATGGAGCAGAGGTACCAGACATCAGCGGGTCAATAACAGCAGCCATGGCGTTTGCCTGCGGAGCAACCAGTGCACCGTCACCGACAAAACCATAGGTCTTGTTCAAAATCAGGATAACGCCACCGACCGTAGCGGCGGAGACCAAGGTTCCGAGAAATTTCCATTTTTCCTGAGTCGCCGGTGTCGAACCCAACCAGTATCCGATTTTCAAGTCGGTGATAAAACCACCGGCCATGGAAAGAGCTGTACAAACGACACCGCCCATAATCAAGGCAGAAACGATGCCGCTTGAACCTTTCAGACCGACAGCGACCATGATGACAGAAGCCAGAATCAAGGTCATCAAGGTCATACCGGAAACAGGATTGGTACCCACGATGGCAATAGCGTTTGCGGCAACGGTGGTAAACAGAAAGGCGATGATGCCGACCACTAAAATGCCGACTACGGCATACAACAGATTAAAATGCATCACACCAAAAAAGAAGAAGGCAAAAACAGTCAACAGGGCGACAACCACTCCTATGGCGACAATTTTCATCGGGAGGTCCCTTTGGGTACGGATATCCACTTTTTTTACCGGTGACTTATCTCCTTTCAGCTCTCGAGATGCCACGCCTACTGCAGACTTGATGATACCCCAGGATTTGACGATGCCGATGATACCGGCCATGGCGATACCCCCGATACCGATGTGGCGGGCATAGCTGCTGAATATTACTTCGGGGGACATGCCTTTCACGGAGTCCACAATGGCGGGATTCAGCCATTGCAAAGTGCCATCGTTCATTTGACCGAGGATGGGGACGATGATCCACCATACCAAAGCGGAACCGGCACAAATGATTGCGGCGTATTTCAGGCCGACAATATAGCCCAGACCAAGAATGGCCGCACTCGTATTGATTTTAAAGACAGCCTTGAATTTATCGGCTATTTCGGCTCCATAAGGAAGAACCCGGGAAGTGAAAGCTTCACTCCACGCTCCGAAGGAGGCAACCACAAAATCAAAAAGTCCACCTACAAGACCGGCTATCAGAAGCGGCTTGGCCTGGCTCCCACCCTTCTCTCCCGAGACAAGCACCTGTGTCGTGGCCGTTGCTTCCGGAAAAGGGTATTTCCCATGCATGTCTTTGACAAAATATTTTCGGAACGGTATTAAGAATAAGATACCCAAAATACCGCCTAACAAGGAACTCAGGAACACCTGCATAAAATTGACCGTCATGTCCGGATATTTTGCCTGCAAAATGTATAGTGCAGGCAAAGTAAAAATGGCACCTGCCACAATGACACCGGAACTAGCACCAACGGATTGGATGATCACATTTTCCCCCAAGGCGTTTTTTCGCTTGGTGGCACCGGACAATCCGACTGCAATGATGGCAATCGGTATGGCCGCCTCAAAAACCTGTCCGACCTTGAGGCCCAAATAAGCAGCCGCAGCTGAAAAAAGCACAGCCATCAACAGACCCCAGGATATTGACCACGGAGTAGCTTCCCGATATGTTTTATCCGGAGACATGAGTGGTTTGTATTCTTCACCCGGTTTCAACTCACGGAAAGCATTTTCCGGTAAACCGGATTTCTCTTGTTCTTCCATAAAAATAGGTTTAATCCGAAATATTGTACGACTTGGTTTATCTGATAAAAAACTATTTGAAAAAGCTTCATTTTTCTTTTAACGAAAAGCAAAGATAATACCAAATTAGTCAGAATCTTTATTTTTTAGAACATTCTATTTTGCAAAGGAGTTGTTGTCGATATTGTGGACATCTATCTTTCCGGCGTACTTCTTTGGTCTTTGCTTCTTACCCGTCGGTGCACCCTGATACAAAGACCTCAGGTCGGCATCATTCCGTAATCGACTGATCAGAGGCATGTCCATGGAGAGAACGGCCTCCATCATGAGAAAAAAACAAATTTTTGTTGAATTTCGTGAAAGGAAATGTTTCTTCAAACTGCAGACTGTATCTTTGCTCATCATGGGGGCCGTATCCGGCCAATTGTAGAAAAAAGATAAATACTTCATTCATAAAGAATTTCCTACTTTTGCTGAATATTAAAATTTTGTTCTATATCTTGATTATCAATGACATATTTAAAATAAAAAATAATGAGATGAAATACGGCTTTTTTATCCTTATATTTTTCTTGTTTTTCGGAATGTTGGGCTATGTCATGTTACGCGGCTGGCAAGTTCTTCCAGCCAGTATCAGAATGCTTTACATCGAGGTACTCAGCGGGTTGATCGTCTTGTTGTTGGCAGGCTTGTTTTTTGATAGTGCATTACCGTCCGTCTTGTCCAAAATCATCACTTTTACCGGCTATACTTTTCTGATGGTTGCCTTTTACCTCTTTCTATCCTTCCTCTTAGTGGATATAATCAGGCTCGCCAACCGCATATTACATTTTGCGCCTTCAGGAATGCATAGTTTCCGGCTTTGGGCCATGAGCATAAGTTTGATCCTCATTGCAATAACCCTTGTCATCGGCAACTATCATTTTAATCATCCGAAAATTGTTAAACTCGACTTGACGGTTGACAGGCCATTACAAAACAAGGAACTGAAAATTGTAGCCGCCAGTGATCTCCATTTAGGAAATGCCATAGACAGCAAGATGTTGAAGAAATACGTTGGACTGATTAATGCGCAACATCCGGATATGGTTCTACTACTGGGTGATATTACGGACAGGTCAGCCGATCCGATTTTCAAGCAAAATATGAAAGCAGAGCTGCAGTCCATACATGCTCCGCTTGGTGTTTTTGCCATCCGGGGCAACCACGAATATTATTCGGGTAAGCCGCAGGAAATATCAGCATATCTGAAAGCATCAGGCATTAACGTCCTGATCGATTCCGCATGTCTGATCGATAAAAGCTTTTACATCATCGGCCGCGACGACAAAACAAACCCGAATCGGAAAACTTTACCTCAAATTACAGATAGGCTCGACAAAAATTTACCCAAGATTTTGCTCGACCATCAACCTTTTCATCTGGAAGCGGCAGAACAAAATGGCATTGACCTCCAACTGTCCGGGCATACCCACAATGGCCAGTTCTTTCCTTTTAATCTGTATGTTAAAAGCTTGTTCGAAGTCGGATATGGTTATCTGAAAAAAGGAAAAACGAATTATTACGTTTCTTCAGGACTTGGACTCTGGGGACCTCAGTATCGCATCGGAACACAATCGGAAATAGTGGATATCATTCTAAAATATTAAAAACAAAAAGGGTCACCTTCCGGCAACCCTCTTTACTCATTATATTCTTTTACAATCAGAATTGACGTTCGGCCATTCTCTTGTAACCTTCATAACGCCACAGGGCATTCTTCTGGGTCTCCTGAAACAAATCTTCTGCTTTTTCAGGATAAACTTTCTTCAGAGAATTATAACGAACTTCACCCATCAGGAATTCCTGGAATTTAGTCCAGTCAGGTTCTTTACTATCCAATTGCATGGGGTTTTTGCCTTCTGCCTCCAGTTCAGGATTGAAGCGATACAAGTGCCAGTATCCGCATTCGACGGCACGTGCTTCTTCAGTCTGAGTTTTGCCCATGCCGGCTTTCAATCCGTGATTGATACATGGTGCATAAGCAATGATCAATGAAGGTCCGTCATAAGCTTCAGCTTCGCGGATAGCCTTCAAGGTCTGAGCCTGATTGGCCCCCATGGCAATTTGAGCGACATAAACGTAACCATAAGTTGCGGCAATCATACCAAGATCTTTCTTACGGACACGTTTACCGGCAGCGGCAAACTTGGCGACAGCGGCAGTCGGTGTTGATTTGGAAGACTGACCGCCGGTATTGGAGTAAACTTCGGTATCAACGACCAAAACGTTAACATTCTTACCGGATGCCAAAACATGATCCAAACCACCGAAACCGATATCATACCCCCAACCGTCACCACCGATGATCCATTGGGATTTCTTGATGATAAATTTAGTCAACGGACGGATATCCTTGCAAATGTCACAACCGCAAGCATCAACCAACGGTGTAATCTTGGCCTCGAGTTCAATAGTTTTGGCAGCATCATTGCGGTTTTCAATCCATTCGGCAAAATAGCCCTTCAGCTCATCGCTGCAACATTCGCCGGCTATGCCTTTTTTGAAAAGGTCTGTCAAACGATCACGCATCGCATCGACAGCAAAAACCATCCCCAGACCGAACTCTGCATTATCTTCAAACAAAGAGTTTGCCCAGGCGGTACCACGGCCTTGTTCGTTTTTGGTGTAAGGCATGGAAGGAGCTGAACCTGAATAGATGGAAGTACAACCCGTTGCATTGGCTACCATCTGACGGTCTCCAAACAATTGAGATATCAATTTGATATAAGGTGTTTCACCACAACCGGAGCAAGCACCGGAGAATTCAAACAAAGGAGTTGCAAACTGTGAGTTCTTGACATTGGACTGAATGTCTACCAAATTTTGTTTGGTCCTGACATTGGCAATGGAGAAATCCCAGTTGGCCTGTTCCGGAAGCTGGCCTTCAATCGGAACCATAGATAAAGCCTTGTTGCCTCGGTTTCCAGGGCAAACATCGGCACAGTTACCGCAACCGAGACAGTCAAGGACGTCCACTTGTTGGCGGAAAGTCATTCCTGCAAATTGTTTGCCGGTAGCTTTAAGCATTTTGTAGCTTGCAGGTGCTTTGGCCTGTTCAGCCTCATCAAGTACAAACGGACGGATACAAGCATGAGGACAAACGTAAGCACATTGGTTGCACTGGATACAGTTGTCGGAATTCCAAACAGGGACGAAAGCGGCAACACCACGTTTCTCATATTTGGCGGTTCCTTGTTCCCAGGTACCGTCTTCACGGCCTTTAAATACTGAAACCGGAAGATCGTCGCCGGCCTGTGCATTGATAGGTATCACGATTTTCTTTACAAAATCAGGAATACTGCTATCGACAACTTCTTCTTCGACTACAAGATTTGCCCATTCGGCAGGTACGTCGACTTTCACATAGTCACCGCCGCGATCAACGGCAGCATAGTTCATATTGACGATATTTTCACCTTTCTTACCGTACGATTTATTGATGGCATATTTCATTTTTTCTACCGCCAATTCATAAGGAATCACATTGGTAATCTTAAAAAAAGCCGATTGCAAGATGGTATTGGTACGATTGCCCAAACCTATGGTTTGCGCAATTTCGGTTGCGTCGATGATATAAAAACTGATATTGTTGACTGCCAGATATTTCTTAATCTTATTCGGTAAATGTTTTTTAACTTCTTCGGCACTCCAAATGGTGTTCAACAGGAACGTTCCGTTTTTCTTCAAGCCTTTGGTGATATCATAAAGGTTGATGTAAGCCTGAACATGACATGCCACAAAGTCAGGAGTTGTAACCTGGTAAGTGGAACGAATTTCAGAGTCGCCGAAACGTAGGTGGGAACAAGTGAAACCACCGGATTTTTTACTGTCATAGGCAAAATAAGCCTGAACCTTTTTATCGGTATTGTCACCGATAATTTTAACGGAATTCTTATTTGCACCGACAGTACCGTCAGCTCCAAGTCCGTAGAATTTTGCTTCAAAAATACCTTTGCCGCCAAGAGCGATTTCTTCTTTCAAAGGAAGGGAAGTAAAGGTAACATCATCAACGATACCAACCGTAAAGTGGTTCTTAGGCATATTCATGCCCAGATTTTCATAGACGGCAAGTACTTGTGCAGGTGTAAAATCTTTGGAAGACAATCCGTAACGGCCACCGACAATGGTAGGTTCTTCTTTCGCACCATAGAAACAATCCTTTACATCTAAGTAAAGAGGTTCGCCGTTGGCTCCGGGTTCTTTGGTACGATCCAGTACACAAATCTTTTTGGCAGTCTTTGGAACTGCTGCCAGGAAATGTTTGGCTGAGAACGGACGATAAAGGTGTACAGCTACCAAACCGACTTTTTCGCCCTTGGCTGTCAGATAATCGATACCTTCACGGATAGCTTGCGTTGCAGACCCCATGGCAATAACCACGCGATCAGCATCAGGTGCTCCGTAATAGTCGAACAAACCATATTTACGTCCGGTAATTTTACTTATCTCATTGACATATTCCTCAACAATGGGAACGATGTTATCATAGAATGGATTGGATGCTTCCCGAGCCTGGAAATAAATATCGGGATTTTGAGCGGTACCTCTCAGTACGGGATTTTCAGGATTGAGTGCACGTTCGCGGAATGCTTTCAAAGCATCCTGGTCAATCAATGCTGCAACTTCATCCTGATCGATTTGTTCAATTTTTTGAATTTCGTGAGAGGTACGGAAACCGTCAAAGAAATGAACAAAAGGGACGCGGGATTTGATGGCAGATAAATGAGCCACAGAAGCCAAATCCATCACTTCCTGTACGGAGCCTGTGGCAAACAGGGCGCAACCCGTCTGGCGAACAGCCATTACATCCTGTTGGTCACCAAAGATGGATAACGCATGAGAAGCCAAAGCACGTGCAGCCACGTGATAAACCCCAGGAAGAAGTTCGCCTGCAACCTTGTACATATTCGGGATCATCAGCAACAGGCCCTGCGAAGCAGTAAATGTTGTCGATAAAGCTCCGGCTTGAAGCGATCCATGCATAGCACCGGCAGCACCGGCTTCAGATTGCATTTCCTGAACCTGGACAATTTCTCCGAAGATATTTTTTCTTCCGGCGGCAGCCCATTCGTCCACATATTCTGCCATCGTAGAAGACGGCGTGATGGGGTAAATAGCAGCAACTTCGCTAAACATGTAAGCGATGTGTGCGGCTGCCTGATTACCGTCACAGGTCAAAAATTTTTTCTCTTTTGTCATACAAATAATAATTAGGTGTTTATTTAAATCTTATATCTTTTCTAATATAAAAAGCCGAAAAGCCACAATGGAATGACATTGTCACAGCCTGTATCTATCTTATCCATGGCATAAATGATGCCCGGATTGTTTTTTCCACTCAGCTTGCCGCTGCAAATCTGGAACGTCTTATTTTCGTTCAGGATAAACTGCGTGTTCTTTTTCCCTTGATTCAATTTATTGTCACGATGGGTCGTATTATGGAAAAAAGTCTCACAAAGTGCTTGTCGGTTAATCTTTATTTTATCCTGAAGAACATACATCAGGTTCGTATTGTGCAAATAGATCCTTGAAGGTTTTTTGGGAAAACAATCTCCGACCGGATATAACAAATCAATCAGTCTGGCATCCTTCAGATACTTGATGTAATTCATCACAGTAGCTCTGGATATCTCAATTTCAGTGCTTAAATGACTGACATTCGGCGTACAAGGTGCATCAAGTCCCAACAGATAAAGCAATTTCCGGATTTTAGCCAGATATTTTAAGTCAATCTGCTTAATTAAAAGAACATCAACTTCTATCATCATGTTCATGGTTTTCAACAAATTTTCTGAAAAGTTTCGTTTTTCCAGAAAAAACGGGTAAAAACCATGATGGATATAATCCTGAAAATAATCGAGGGGCTTAACTTTGGATAATATCTCTGCCTCGATTTTTTCGTGGTTTTTCAGTAAATCATCTAAGGAATAAAGCGGAAAATCTGTTCCGGCCATGAGGTTCAAATATTCCCTGAAGGAAAATCCACGTAAATTGTAGGACTTGACCACATCAAACAAATCAGGGTTTTCTTCTTTAAGTCTCATCACAGACGAGCCGGAAAATACAATATGCAAGTCTATGCATTTGTCGTAAATAGCCCTTAGCTCCTTTGACCATTCGGGATATTTGAAAACCTGGTCAATCAGCAATGTTTTACCTCCCCGTTTACAGAAATCTTCTGCAAATTCCACCAAAGTGTGCGTCGTAAAATATAATTGATTGAGATTGATGTATAGACAGGAACGACTCGTACCAAATTTTTCCTTGGCATATTGGAGCAAAAAGGTGGTCTTTCCCACACCGCGACTGCCTTTGATTCCAATCAACCGGTCATTCCAGTCGATTTCATCCATCAACTGCCGTCTGACATGGGGTTGCAGATGCTCCACCAAATATTTGTGAGTACGGTAAAAAGTTTCCATTATTTGGATTCAAATTGGATGTGCAAAGTTACACAATAAACTTGATTTTGCAAACTCCACATTACAAATCAACCTTAAAATTTAGAAAATTATCCGTTTTTCACATTGTTGACCACTTCCGTGACCATTAATTTGAGTTCATCCAGAAATTGCGACGAATTGTATTCTTTCCGTTCTATCTGCCGCAACTTCTTCTCCCAAAGGCCGGTAAGTTCTGCGGATTTCAGCAATTCCTCCCGAATGAGCTGAATCAACTCAACACCCGTCGGGGTGGCAATCAGGTTCTTTCTTTCCTTGCGAATATAATTTCTTTTAAAGAGGGTTTCAATGATGCTGGCGCGGGTAGACGGACGGCCTATGCCATTTTCTTTCAAGGCATCTCTAAGATCCTCGTTCTCGACCAGTTTTCCGGCCGTTTCCATGGCCCGCAGAAGGGTCGCTTCAGTGTATGGCTTAGGGGGCTGAGTCTGTTTTTCACTCAAATCCGGCAGATGAGGGCCTTGTTCTCCTTTCACAAAGACAGGTAGTGTGCGCTCTTCGTCAACCGTTTTTCCGGATGCTTCTTCTTCCTCATTATGGGATGCGACCGGTTCCTTTTCAAACACGACACGCCATCCCGGATCAAGAATCTGTTTTCCTGTCACTTTAAAAGGCACATCCTCCACGTCTCCCATTACAGTGGTCGTTGAAAATTTGCAATCGGGATAAAAGGCTGCAATGAAACGCCTCGTCACCAAGTCGTATACTTTGCGTTCTTCTGTTGTGATATTGAGCGGATAAACGCCAGTAGGTATAATAGCATGGTGATCCGTCACCTTGCTGTTGTCAAATACTTTCTTAGACTTGGGTATCTTGACGGCCAAAACAGGTGCCGTCAAAGTGACATAATCCCGCAAGCCTTTTAAGGTCGGCTCAATCTTGGGATAAATATCATCACTCAGATAAGTGGTGTCCACCCTCGGATAGGTGGTCAATTTCTTTTCATAAAGCGACTGGATCAATTTGAGGGTTTCATCCGCTGAAAAAGCAAATTTTTTGTTGCATTCCACCTGCAGGGAAGTCAGGTCAAACAGTCTGGGCGGTGCTTCGGTACCCTTTTTGGCAGAGGTGTCGGTGACGATGAATGGGGAAGCACTTACTTTTTCCAGAAATTCCACCCCCTCCTCTTTGGTGGTAAACTTGCCTTTGGTGGCGGAAAAGGTGGTATCCCGATAGACGGTCTTCAGCTCCCAGTAGGTTTGGGGAACAAAATGCTCAATTTCCAGTTGACGGTTTACAATCAATGCCAGCGTTGGTGTCTGAACCCTGCCGATGGAAAGGACCTGCCGGTTCTGACCATATTTGACCGTATAAAGCCTGGTGGCATTCATACCCAGCAACCAATCCCCTATGGCTCGCAGCAGGCCGGCTTCATAAAGGGAATTGTAATCTTCCTGGGGTTTCAGCTTGGTAAATCCTTCCTTGATGGCTTCGGCGGTCAGGGATGAAATCCACAAACGGCGCACCGGACATTTGCAGCCTGTTTTCTGCATCACCCAGCGTTGAATGAGTTCTCCCTCTTGACCGGCATCACCGCAATTGATAATCTCTTCTGCCTCATTGAAAAGCTTGTTGATTACCGCAAATTGCTTTTTGTAGCTTTCGGTGTTTATGAGCTTGATGCCAAAACGGGGAGGAATCATCGGCAGATACCTCAAATCCCATGACTTCCACTCTACAGCGTATTCATGGGGTTCTTTGAGGGTACAGAGATGCCCGAAAGTCCAGGTAACTTGATAGCCGTTTCCTTCCATGTAGCCATCCTTCTTCTGGCTGGCACCAAGAATGGCTGCAATTTCACGGGCTACACTGGGTTTTTCTGCGATACAAACTTTCATCGGATAATCATCTTTTCGTCTAAGGTTATAGGAAACTCACATGTCCATTTTATCAAAAACTTGGACGTTTTAACAAACATGCCCGTTTAATCAGGCATTCTTTTCTTTGGTCGGCAAAGATAGGAAAAACAGGGGGAATCCGGAGCGTAAATAAGATTCGGCTATTTGGTCACCATCTGCAACGGAGCCATTCCTATACCTGTCCAGCGTCCGATCCCTCCGGAAATATTGCTTTGGACACCTCCTGTGTTGAAAGTAAACGGATTATCAACAGAAAGATTATCCATTGATAAACTTTTCAAGACTTTGTACGAAATGCTGTCAACCGTTCCGATTTTCAGATAAACTGTATCGTTCAAGGCATAATGATATAAGTCCCAGCCTGAATACGGCCCTATCTTTAAATTGATGGCACTAAGGTTTGTTTCTTTAGAGCGATAGATCGTGATCTCTTCTTCAGTTGCCGGTTTGATGTCAAACAAGGCAATGCGGGATGGGTGAAAATATTGATCGGCTTTTATACTTCTAACCTGTGTGAAAAGTCTTTGTGTATTATTTACCACTGACCGGACTTTTATTTTTACAAGACCAGAGCTGTCCGATACCGGCACCATAAGGGCACTCGTTATCACAGGTGCTTTCGGAATGGTCGTTGAAGCAGTTACGACTTTACCGGATACTTCCACTTTAATCTGATAGGTTTCTCCTTCCACTCCTTTCATTTGAACAGATCGAAACACAAAAGGAGGGAAAAAATCATCATATCGGAACAAAGTCAGAATTTCCGATTCATTCGCTGAATTGGTCAGCGTAATTTTGGCATAATTCAGAAAAGATTTTCGGATGGACACTGAATCATATTCACTTAAAAAAGGAGAACTCAGCGTCAGATAGACATTCGCATAACCATTGGTTTCAATCCATCCATCCACCACGATTTGCTTCTCGTAATCGGATTGTTTCAATTCAACATCAGTGCTGCATGCAATCATCACTGCCGAAAATAATATACCCCAGATGTATTTCATACTTTATATCTTAAACCGCCAACTGACAGAAGGCATGATTGGAAATAACGAAACCTGCATGGACTTGATTTTAATTTCATATCTGGTTTCACCGGTCAATACCTTGAAAAATGCATAATAAGGGTTTGCCCTGTTATAGGCATTGATAATCGAAAAATTCAGGACGGATTCCTTAAAATGCCTTGGTTTTAAGCGCAAACTGGCAGACAAATCCAACCGATGATAACTTGGCAACCGAAAAGAATTATAGCCCTCATAATCGTTCATCACGGAGCCCATCAACCAATAACGACCTGTCGGCAACGTCAGATTCACGCCGGAAGCAAAAGTCCAAAGAGCAGAAACATCCCAACGTTCATTGATATGATAAGCGACATTGACGCTCAGGTCGTGCGGACGATCGTACTTATCATTAAACCAATGTCCTGATTCAATTTTAGGAAAAGATCGTTTGGATCGTGACAAGGAATAATTCACAAAGCCGGTGAAAAGCCCTTCATTTTTTTCAAGAGACAAATCTATACCGTATGCCATCCCCTTACCGACCATAAACTGATCTTCAAAATCCGTGTAATCGGCAGAGTTGGTCACAAAGCCAAACAGTAACTGATTCAACATATATTTGCCGAATATTTCTGCTGAAAAATCATACGCATTGAAGGTCCGATAATACCCCACCGTCAATTGATGAGCCTTTTCCGGCTTGATTTTTGGCGAGGAAGACACCCAGATGTCATTTGGCAAAGGAATGGAACTGAAGGATGCCAAATGAAGATGCTGACTGTTGGCTGAATAGGAAGCCTTATAAGCACATTCCGTATTTGGATGGACGGAAAAAGAGATGACAGGAGAAACTGAAAAGTGTATTTTTCTGTAGGTGGAATCCTTCGCAAAATCAATTGTTGAACGAAGGCCAAAATAGATTTCGCTTCTCTCCGAAAGCTTGAAATGGTCACCTGCATACATCGTGACACCTTCATTACAATATTGCGCTTTTCTGTCAAAAGACTCGTCCATATAGTAATACTTCAGATTCATCGGCATCGTTTTCTGATAAAATAAGTCCAGTCCTGCATGTACGTCATGATGACTCCAGGAATGAAACCACTGGTTCTTTTGCTGCCAATTGGAAAAAACACTTTTCAAATAGATGTCATTTTCTATGATTTCTCCGTCAAACAAGGAACTGGTTGAACTGTAGCTGACAGAATGCCTGAAGACGGAACCATTTGCCGAGGATTGCCTGTAAGTAATATCAAAAGCCTGATTTTTCCAATTGCTTGAAGCCTGATACATCAAATCCGCATTATTCAGGGAGAACACATCTTTACCGGTATACCATCCCGCAGAAATGGAAGCTTGATCTGACAATTTGAGCTGTATCCTTCCATTGAAATCGTAAAAGTTATAGCCATATTTTTTGAAATAATTTTTTTCATCCGGTATGAACAGGGAAGACACCCAACCCAAACCATCCAGGTAACTGCGACGATATCCCATGATGATACCCACCTTCCCATCAGCTGAAGTCTTGTCTAAAGAAATCGTCGAACTGATATTTCCAATATTGGCTTCAATACCTGAATGTTCCAGAAGCGGATTTTTGGTAGATACCAAGATGGTTGAAGCCAGCCGACCTTGTAAATAAACAGGAGCACTGCCTTTGAACAATTCAGCCTTGTCAGTGGTCAAGGGGTTAAAAACAGAATAGATGCCCATGATATGCGATGGGTTCATGATTTCCATCTCGTCCAGCAAAAATAAATTTTGGCCGTTACCGCCACCACGGACAAAAATTCCGCCATTTCCCTCACTGACCGATTGAACCCCGGGTAATGCCTGAATGGCCTTAAGCACATCTTTTTCCCCTAAGAAAGCCGGAATGTTCCGGATATCTTTCTGACCAACAGTTTCCATACCCGGCATGGCTGCATTCAAAGAATAATGATGATCCCCATAGACTACCACCTCTTTCGTTTCCACCACTCTCTCTTCCATTCCAATAAGAAGGAACTCTTCCAAAGTTGGCCTGACACGAACAGTTTTAGGTTTGTACGATGCATGGGAAACCTTTATTTCGAAGCTTTTATTTTTCAGGTCGCACAGTTCGAAACAACCTAAAGTATCACATAAAAGACTTCTGTTCTCATGCAAGACCTGCACAAGAGCGTTGGCAACCGGACGTCCGGAGCCACCCTCAACAATCCTGCCTTTCAGACAGAGACCAAATGTTTGGTTCCAAGACGGATACAGGAAGAGTATAAAAAAGAATAAGATCCGTCCTTTGCTCATAATTATGTAAAAGTATCTAAAAAAGGAATGAAGGCTCAAGCCTTCATTCCATATATGCATATTCACATGATAATCATTTTTTCGTCTAAGGTCATATGGCACTCGCATGTCCATTTTATCATCAACTTGGACGTTTTTACAAACACGCTCGTTTCATATTTAATTACATATCAGCCATAAAATCATCCACAGCTTCCATAAAGTCTTCGAATCCGGTATTAAAAAAGCTATCATCTACAGACGAACCATCATTGAAAACCAGCTTGGCACCTAATGCATAATGATCGGCATTATCATATTGATATTCATGCGTATAGAAGACAAGCTTTGCGATGATTTCATTGCTGTCATCATACTTGAAATAACCTTTGACATTGTCGTTAAACATTTTGACAACCTGATCATATTCACCCTTCGTCTTAGGTCCGTTATTGCTATTATATCCTGCTGCATCAAATGCCTTAAAGAAAGAAGTATAGTTCAGGGCACCCACCATTTTTATATTTTTGACTTTAACCCACATATTAACTGATTCGAGAAAATCATTGACATCATCAATATCTTTAATATCAATATCTTTCAAATTAGTATAATCATAGTCGCCCTTTGTATCAAAATGTAAGCCTAAAATATTTGTATTTCCTTTGTTGAAAGATTGATCCATTGAAACAGATTTTTCCGTATTGACAAATGTGCCGGATATCTTATAGCCTTCTTTGAATTCTATCGTTTCCGTCAGGTTGGATGGAATATCGTCACTGTTATAGGTTCCGTTCATTTGAACAGACAAGAGCGTCTGAGCATCAACAATCAAGGTCATCCTAACCGACTTCAAAAATTCTGCACCTTCAAAATCCGAATTACTTGTTTTTAATACACTAAAATTTGAAATAGTCAGTGTCGAATTGTTACTGGAGGAACCTTCTGAAGGGAAAATAAATTTAATTTGAGTGGCATCACTCGTATGCGTAAACTCTCCCGTTGATTTATCATAGGTATATACGCCGGAATAATTATCAAAAGAATCTGACATATTGCTCATATCGTATTCCGCATCGGAATAACGCAATACCGGAATATTTTTCGATTTCTTCAATGATGCGATATACTCCATGGTCTTGGATCTTTGATAATTGTTGCTTGCCCCAACAAAAAGCTGACTAAAGCTCTGTAGTACTTCAACGGCTTTCAGACTTTTCAATCCATCCATATCGTCAAGGAGTTGTATTCCATCCTCCTCCAAATTTGCTTTAACTTCTTCGGTTGACTGTTTGGTGTAAACGTCTTCTTTTTCTTCATTACAAGCAGTTAATGCAAAAAGGCTAATACCTGCAAACAAAAGGACTTTTTTGAAACTTTCCATAATTTTATCTTTTTATTAAATTTAAGGAGTTAAAAAGCATTCTATTGAAAATAACAGTTTAAACACGAATAGAATATCAGAAATATCGTATGTTTGATATGATAAAATTCATATAAAATCTAACGAAATCGACGGACAAATATATTTATATTTTATCAATAAAAAAATATTCTTCTTGTTTGAATTTATCGCAGTATCAAATAGAATGACGATATTTGTCATGAAACGAAAAATAGAGATTGACTTTATCGACAAAACTGTATAATCCTGAATAAAATGGAAATCATCATCATCATCCTTTTAACGGCCCTCAATCTTCTTTTGCTTCTTTTTCTTCTGGTGAAGCAGAATTCCGGAAAAGCTGAAGATTATTCAGCCCGTTTCGATACCCTCTTGCAAGAGAACAAACGCCTCGAGCAGGCTATTCGCGAAGAGCTGAAAACAAATCGTGAAGAGAATAACAGCCGGATGAAGGAAAACCGCGAAGAACTTAGTGCCACCATCAACAGACAGCGAGAGGAGCTGACCGGCGTACTCAACAAACAACGGGATGAACTGGGACAGCAAATGAGCCAGCTTCGCAGTGAACTGGCGCAAGCGCAAACAGCCTTCAGGACGGAAATTTCCACCAATCAGAAAGATTTGACGACCAAAATGGAGCACAAGCAGGACAACCTCATCCTTTCCACCGAAAAGAAGTTGGATGAAATGCGTGCCACCGTCGATGAAAAATTGCAAAAGACACTGAACGAGCGTATCAGCGAGTCTTTTCAACTGGTCAGCAAACAATTGGAAAGCGTACAAAAAGGTTTGGGCGAAATGCAAAATCTGGCCACCGATGTAAGTGGTCTCAAAAAAGTGCTGAGCAACGTCAAGGTCAGGGGTACCTTCGGCGAGGTTCAGCTTGGCGCGCTGCTGGAGCAGATGCTTTCTCCGGAACAATATGACACCAACGTCAAAACCAGCAGAAGCGGAAATGACTTTGTGGAATTTGCCGTCAAACTTCCCGGAAAAGAAATCAAGGACAAACCGGTATATCTGCCCATCGATGCCAAATTCCCGAAAGATATCTATGAACAATTCACCGATGCCTACGACTCCGGCGACACGGTACAAGTTTCTGCAACTTCAAAACAATTAGAGGCGACCATCAAGAAAATGGCCAAAGATGTCCACGACAAATACATCGATCCACCTTTCACCACAGATTTTGCCATCCTTTTCCTCCCTTTCGAAAATATTTATGCAGAAATCATCCGACGCACGGAATTGATGGAATACCTCCAACGGGAGCTCAAGGTTATCGTTACCGGACCCACCACGCTCGGTGCCATCCTGAATAGTTTGCAGATGGGTTTCAAAACCCTGGCCATCCAAAAACGCAGCAGCGAAGTCTGGCAAATTCTGGGAGCGGTTAAAACCGAATTCGATAAATTCGGCGGGATGCTCGATAAAGTTCAGGACAACCTGCGGAAAGCCGGCGATGACTTGGAAAAAGTCCGCGGTGTTCGAACCAGAGCCATCCAACGAAGCCTGAAACATATAGAAGTCCTGCCACCCGACCAAAGCCAAAACTTATTGCCGCCGCTAAGCATCGGAGACGAACAAGCAGATTCAGAAACAGATGAATAGTACCGTACCATTACTGATCATATACAAAGCCTCTGCAGGTTCCGGAAAGACTTGGCGTCTTACGGTGGAATACCTCAAGTTGCTGTTGCGCCATCCGGAATCCTACCGCAACATCCTGGCCGTCACTTTTACCAACAAAGCTACTGGCGAAATGAAAGAGCGCATCATGAATGCCCTCTACGAAATGATGCGGATCGATCCGGCAACCAAACCGACCGAAATACTGGAGACCGTCTGTTCAGAACTGAATGTCACACCAGCTTTTGTCAAAGGTCAGGCAATCTCCGCCATGAGTTTCCTCCTTCATGACTACGGACGTTTCCATATCGAGACCATTGACAGTTTTTTTCAGTCTATTCTCCGAAACCTCGCACGTGAACTGGGTCTGGGTGCTTACCTTAACATTGAACTAAACAATTCCGAAGTGCTGAGCGATGCCGTTGACGCCATGGTTGACAAAGCCGACAATAATCCGGAACTCCTCAAATGGATGACGGACTACATCGAAGAACTGTTACAGGAAGGCAAAAGTTGGAAAATCGATCAGGCACTCAAAAGTTTCGGACAAACCATTTTTAAGGAATACTTCAAGGAAAAAGAAGGCGTTTTGAATGAAAAATTGAGTGACAAGGGCTTTCTGAACAAATATAAAAAGGAGCTGCGTGAACTCGAATCATATTCCATCAAACAAATTGATCAGGCTGCCGATGTTTTTTTCAACACCATCCAAGAACAGGAACTCGATGTCGAGGATTTCAGCAATAAGGAAAGCGGTATCTGCGGCTATTTTCTAAAGTTGAAGCAAGGCAAGTTCGACAAAAGCGGATTTGAATTAAAACGGGTTCAAGCCTGCCGCGAAAATCCGGATAATTGGTCTACGGCTAAAAATCAAAGACACAAGGAAATATCTGCTCTTGCGGCCGAAAAGCTCATGCCGCTACTCGAAGAAACCGAACAAGTCCGTGCCAAATATTACCCGAACATCATTTCTTGCAGACTTGCAGGAGCACACCTGAACAAAGTGGGCCTCCTGACAGACATTTCCGGGGAAGTCAAAGAATTGAACCGCGAAAACAACCGATTCCTGCTTTCTGACACCAATGCTTTGCTGAAAAGCCTGATTGAAGGCTCCGACGCATCCTTTGTCTACGAGAAGACAGGCACAGAATTGAACCACATCCTTTTTGACGAGTTTCAGGATACCTCCCGCATGCAATGGGATACCTTCCGCCCACTCTTGGCCGAAAGTCTGGCCAACGGATACAAAAGCCTCATCGTGGGAGATGAAAAACAATCCATCTACCGCTGGCGCAACGGAGACTGGCGCATATTGGGTAATATCGGAAAAGAAATGCGTCCGGCCGAAGTGCAGGAAAAAGTCTTGAAAAACAACTGGCGAAGTGAACGCCGCATCATTGAATTCAACAACATCCTTTTCCAACTGATCGAAAAACGAATCAACCAAAAACATATAGAAGAATTTGAAAGCGAAAGTGAAGAATTGGAAAAAGCATACAAGAATGTGGCCCAGGAATCAAACAAAAAGAATACAAAAGGCCTGATCGAGGTTTCCTTTCCATTCGCCAAGCTAAGCTCCGATTACCATCAACTCGTCCTGGAACGGTTGGTACAAAAAGTGGAGGAGTTGCAGGAACAAGGCGTAAAACCCAACCAGATTGCCATCCTGATCCGAAAAAACAAATACATTCCAGAGATTGGAGCCTATTTCGCCAATTACAAAAAGACGAAAGGTGAAAACTGCCCCTATTGCTATGATATCATCTCGGATGAGGCTTTTTTGCTTGGATCTTCCAAGGCTGTTCAACTGATCATCGACGCCTTGCGCCTGCTCTGCGATCCTGAAAATCCGCTTTACGAAGCCATGTTGAAACTTGATTATCAGAAAGACGTTCTCAACCGCGAAGAAGAAATGAGCTCGATATTCAAGCGAACAGACCGACAAAAAGGCAACCATTTATCCTCCAAAACGAGTTACAAAAAAGCATTTTATGATGCCAATCCCGGAGAGTCATTACTTCCACCCGAGTTTATCGATTCCTTCTATGCCCTCCAGCGTATGCCGCTATACGAATTGGCGGAAGAACTATATAGGGTATTCCGGCTCTGCCGCATTCCTTCTCAGGACAGCTACCTGTACGCCTTTATGGACGGACTCAGTGAGTATCTGCAGCACGGGCTGTCAGATATCGCATCCTTTCTCAAGCATTGGGACGAAAGGATGTCCGTTACCAGCATTCCTGCCAGTTCAGGTATCAACGGCATCCGCATCATGTCCATTCATAAATCCAAAGGTCTGGAATTTCATACCGTGCTGATCCCTTTCTGCGACTGGAAACTTCTGAACGAAAAGCCCATGCAGATTTGGTGTCAGCCGGAGACAGCACCATACAACCAACTTGACCTGTTGCCTATTGATTACAGGAATGAAATGAACGAGTCCTGTTTTCACAAGGAATACCAAGAGGAAACCCTGCAGCTTTGGGTTGACAGTATTAATCTGTTATACGTGGCATTTACGCGTGCCAGACACAACCTAATCGTTTTTTGCCAGGGAAAGGATCCTCAAAAGGGAACCGGAAATCTGATCACTATTTCTGACCTGATACAAGATATCTTTCAAAACGGTTTATCACAAACATCAGGTCCAAACGCGAACGAGTTCTGTCAATATTACAGAGAGGCATCTTCGGCGGAATCCGGTATTGCATCAGAAGCAACTTTTTCTTTCGGAGAGCTCAGTCTTGAAACAGTTTCTAAAACCTTAGAAGAAAAAGGACTCAGCCAAAAAGGCCAAGATATCGCTTTACCTTTTAAAAGTTTTATCCATAAAACAAAATTCAAACAATCCAACCGTTCCTCTGAATTCGGCAAGGGACACAACCCTGAAGGCTTCGGCAGTAGTTTCATCGACCGTGGCAAATTGCTCCACAAACTTTTCTCCGAAATACACAGTAAAGAGGATTTACCTACAGCCATGCAGAATTTGTTGAATGAAGGACTTGTCACCACAGACGAAGCAAATGAATACCTGACCTACGTAGAAAAAGCCATCGGCAAACCGGAAGTTTCCGATTGGTTTACTGACAAATACAAACTATTTAACGAATGTTCCATCCTTTTTTCGGACGAAAACGGCAATCTTCAGCTCAAGCGTCCGGACCGCGTTATAAAAACGCCGGAAAATATGATCGTTGTCGATTTCAAATTCGGAAAAGCCGCTCCAAAATACCGCACACAAGTTCAGGAATATATGGCACTACTCAAAAAAATGGGATATACCGGAATTCGGGGATTTTTGTGGTATGTGGATGAAAGCAAGATTGAAGAGGTAAAATCCTGATATCTACCTGAACTTTAACCCGGCTGTAATATTCAGCATACTGGTTTCCTGATTGAACTGAGAAATCTGCTCCGCAATGGTCAGGTTTTTGATCAAGTTATACCGTGCATCCAACGTGATGAAGCCCAACACGTCAATTCCTGCCCCCACCTGCCATGAGAATGTATTGTTTCCTGTAAAAGAATCCTTGTTGTCAAGTTGAAGGCTAAAAGACGGCCCTCCCATCAAATGAAGACTAAAAAGGCCCAGATTGACAAAACGAAGTCCAAGCATGACCGGAACCTTGACAAAATTAACAGATGTTTCCGAACCGTCCGTCCGATAGTTTGCATAGTAGACTTCCGGCTGCAAATATATAGTACGGCCATATTGCATTAGGAGTCCGACCTGGTAATTCGTTTTCAATTGATTATTGATTTCCTTGAAATTACAGGTAATCGGAGACATGTCAAAACCAAATTTAGGACCAATCCAAAATTTCGGCTTTTTAACGATCGCTTGCTCAGTTGTCTCGTTGGTTTCCTGCGAAAAAACCTGTAGAGATAAAATCATAAAAAATGCACTCAGAGCGATTAGATTTTTCATCAGATCATTGAATTAAAAACGTTTTCCCTCCATCCTACTAATTTTTGCACGAATGTAAATGAAATTATTGACAAAACAAATCATGGCATCCTTTTGACCGGCTATCAGATTCAGAGACTTAAGACTATAAAAACATACAGAAAAGCTCTATAATTCTTTACAGAATTACCTATCCGGAAAATTTTTCAACCATAAAATAACTTGAATTTTTAATCATAAAATATCTTTAGAACCATTGTTTTTTTTTACTTTTGCAAGCAATGATATAGGGGTGTATTTTTTCTTCTCACCTCCATAAAACTTCAGAAAAAAAATCATTTCACAATGAACAACTCGTTTTTCAGCAAGTTTACTCCCAAAGAGCCGAAATTTTTTCCTGTGTTAAAAGAGATGTCAGACGTCATGCTGGTTGCTTCAGATCTTCTGATCGAATTTATCCGGAATTATGATCACACCACAGCTGTGGATTATTACAAGAAAATCAAGGAACAAGAGAAAAAAGGCGACACGTTATCAAACAAGATTTTTGATGACCTGAACACCACCTTCATCACTCCCTTCGACCGGGAAGATATCAATCACTTGGCAGGAAGGCTGGATGATGTCACAGATTACATCAACAGCTGTGCCAAACGTATGGTACTTTACAATCCGGCGAACATGCCCTCCAGTGCCGGTGAAATGGCCGCATTGATCAGGGAAGGTGTTATTTGCATCGGGAAGGCTGTTGATGAACTGGATGTCTTGAAAAAAGACGCTAAGAAAATCAAAGAATATTGTCAAGAACTCCACGACATTGAAAACAAGGCCGATGACGTTTATGAACATTTTATCATCGACTTGTTCGAAAAAGAAAAAGATAGTATTGAAATCATCAAATTGAAAGAGATCATGTTCGAGCTTGAAAAGGCCACCGATGTTGCAGAATATGTCGGCAAAATCATTAAAACGATCGTTGTCAAGTATGCATAACCTTTATCGTATCAATTGATGAGTCTCCTAATTGCAATTATTGTCCTTGCCTTGCTCTTTGATTATATCAATGGTTTTCACGATGCAGCCAATTCCATCGCAACGATTGTATCAACCAAGGTTCTTACTCCTTTTCAGGCAGTTTTGTGGGCTGCATTCTGGAACTTCGTTGCTTATTTTGTCGCCAAATACATTATCGGTGAATTTGGTATAGCCAATACGGTTTCCAAAACTGTCTTCGAACATTATATCACACTTCCTGTCATATTTTCAGGAATCATAGCCGCCATCACATGGAATCTGGCCACTTGGTGGTTTGGAATTCCATCTTCTTCATCCCATACATTGATCGGTGGATTTGCGGGTGCAGCCATCATGAGTACCATCATGAAAAACGGGTATACCACAAGCGGATTTGAATCCATACAAGGAAATGTCATTCTCAAAATCGCACTCTTTATCATTTTGGCACCAGCCATTGGTATGGCTATATCTTCCATACTCACCATCTCCATCCAATGGATTTTCAGAAAGGCCAATCCTCACAGGGCAAACGTTTGGTTCAAACACTTGCAGTTAGCCTCCTCAGGATTGTTCAGCATAGGATTCGGACTCAATGACTCGCAAAAAGTAATGGGTATCATTGCTGCCGCCATGATTGCATCACACGCTCAAGGTAACTTCCTTCAAATTCAAAACACAAATGATTTGCCTGATTGGGTTGCATTTTCCTGTTTTACTGCCATATCCCTGGGAACAATGACAGGTGGCTGGAAAATTGTCAAAACGATGGGCTCCAAGATCACAAAGGTAACCCCTATTGAAGGGGTAGCCGCAGAAACAGCCGGTGCCATCACTCTTTATCTGACTGAATTTCTTCACATTCCTGTAAGTTCCACCCATACCATAACCGGAGCCATCATGGGCGTGGGAGCTGTCAAACGACTTTCCGCCGTGCGCTGGGGTGTCACCAAAACGTTGATGGTTGCCTGGATACTGACAATTCCCGTCAGTGCTCTGCTTGCAGCATTGGTATATTTTTTTATCGGTTCGAATATGGTCTGAAAAAACGCGGTAAAATCAGTCAGGTAATTTTGAACGACTTTTGGCAGCCTTTCGGATTTTGCTATGTCTTCTGCTGTAGGTAAAATAAATAACAAAACCCACCGCCATCCACCCCAAAAGGCGCATCCAGGTGCCAAACGGTAATGCAAACATTTCAGCCAAACATACGACCATTCCTGCTATGGGTATGAAGGGTACCCATGGCGTTCTGAAAGAACGGGTGGCATCAGGCTCTGATTTTCGAAGAAGTATGATGCCAAAGCACACAATGGTGAAAGCCAGCAAAGTACCTATGGATACCATTTCACCCAGCAATCCGATGGGAAGGATGCCGGCAATTAAGGCACAGACACATCCGGTAACGATGGTGGTCATATAAGGTGTTTTATATTTGGGATGCACTTTGGCAAATTTTTTCCAGAGCAAACCGTCACTCGCCATCGTAAAAAACACTCTGGATTGTCCCAGGATCAAAACAAGCACTACCGATGTCAAACCGGCAATAGCACCGATATCGACGATGGGACGCAACCAGTTGAGAGAAGCCCCTGCTTGACTGATAGCCAGAGCTACAGGTGCCGGGACATTCAGTTCCTTATAATTTACGATACCAGTCATTGTCAGGCATACGGCAATATAAAGTACCGTACAGACAGCCAATGAGACCAAAATTCCGATAGGCAAATCCCTTTTGGGATTGATAGCTTCTTGGGATGTTGTAGATACCGCATCAAACCCGATATATGCGAAAAAAATCACTCCTGCCCCAGTCAAAATTCCGGACCATCCGAAATGTCCCCAACGACCGGTATTCTCAGGTATGAAAGGCACCCAGTTATCCACATTAATATATGAAATCCCAAAACCGATAAAAAGCAAAATAACGGTCACTTTAATCAACACGACGATATCGTTTAATCTGGCTGATTCCTTGATGCCAATAACTAAAAAAGCTGTCATCAGCAGAATAATGAACATCGCAGGAAAGTTGATGAGAGATCCTGTGGCATGCCACCCGTTTATATCAATGGAAAAAGGACTGCCACTGATGGATTGAGGCAAATACAAACCCAGGTGGTTCAGAAAATTATTCACATAACCGCTCCACCCCACAGCTACCGTCGCAGCACCGAACAAATATTCCAGAATCAAGTCCCAGCCGATAATCCAGGCAATAAACTCCCCCATGGTGGCATAAGCATAAGTATAGGCACTGCCGGAAATGGGGATCATAGAGGCAAATTCCGCGTAGCACAAACCGGCAAAGGCACAGGCACAGGCAGATAAAACAAAAGATATGGCCAGAGAAGGACCTGCATACAAGGCAGAAGCCGTTCCTGTAATCACAAAAATGCCTGCACCAATGACACAACCGACTCCCAGGAGAATAAGATTCCAGGCAGTCAGATGTTTCTTTAATCCGTACTCATTGAGTTCCGCTTCTTTTAAGAGCTGGGTTAAAGACTTTCTAATAAACAATTTTGACATAAAAAGGATATTGATAAGGTGTTAGATTTTTTGCCCGCCGAAAATACCTATTTTTGATTAAATAAAAAGGATTTTATAAAAAAACAAAAACTTTTTCCGGACAAAATCACGATGATTCTTTTTCTGTAAGCTATCTTAGTACCCACAAAAAGTCAAGAGAACAAATATGATATCCTTCCTCCAACAAACCGCCGAAGATATTTATGCCAAATATGGTGAAGATCTCACCTCCATCGTCGTTGTCTTTCCCAACAACCGCGCCAGGCTATTTTTCAGCGAACAGCTGTACAGGTTGGCAGGAAGACCTGTCTGGACTCCTATATTCTTAACCATCAGCGACCTGTTCAGAGAGCAGTCGGAGCTTAAAACAGCAGATTCCCTGGCCTTGGTCGGCTATCTATATCATGTCTACATCCGTGAAAGCGGGAAGGATGAAAGTTTCGACGAATTCTATCATTGGGGAGAAATTCTGCTGAGTGATTTCGATGATGTGGATAAAAATCTCGCCGATGCACACCAGTTGTTCCGCAACATCAAGGAACAGGCTGCCTATACCGATACCTTGGAACACCTGTCTGAAGAGCAGGTTGCCTCTATTCGTCTTTTCTTCAAGAATTTTAATCCGGACAGGAAGACGGAACTCAAACGCCGTTTCATTGAGAACTGGAATATTCTGTACGAAGTGTACGATGGTTTTCAAAAAATGCTGGAAGAAAAGCAACTGGCCTACGAGGGAATGCTTTACCGCAGGGTCGTCGAAAAGCTCAAAACAGAAGGGCCCTCCGGTTTCGACTTTGACAAATATGTATTCGTAGGATTCAACGTACTGAACAAATGTGAAATTTCACTCTTTTCATCGCTTCAAAAAGCGGGTAAAGCTTTGTTTTACTGGGATTACGATGTGTTTTATCTCAAAAATCCAAGACATGAAGCCGGACGTTTCATGCAGCAGAACCTGGATCAATTTCCCAATGAATTGGGCAAGGCAGGATTCGACGTCTTCGAAAAAACGCCCAAAAACATTCAGTTCATTTCTGCTTCCACCGAAAATGCCCAGGCCAGATTTTTGCCGGAATGGATTCTGGAACTTCAGAAAGGAACATTTCATCCGGAAGAGACTGCCGTTGTGCTTTGTAATGAGAACCTGCTTTTACCCGTCTTGCACAGTGTCCCCGACGACATTTGCGAATTGAACGTAACTATGGGCTTTTCAATGGCACAAACACCCGTCTTCAACCTGATCAACGAAATCACCATGCTACATGCGGACGGATTCATCAATGACACTATCGGAAGGTACAATCACCGCTTCGTCCTCCCGATCCTGCAACATCCGCTCATCCGACAAATCAGCAAAGAAACGGAAAAACTAGAAAAAGACCTACGCTCAAAAAACAGCTTCAGACCACCGGCAGAAGAACTGCAAAGAGATGATGTACTAAAAAACATCTTTACACCGGTTGAAAGTCCCAAAGACCTGGCACAGCGTATACTCGAACTTTGCAGGCAACTGGCGCAATCCAACCAGGAACCGGAAAATACGGACCGTTCCGAACAGCCTCAGGAAGAATCGGGTGAATATGATCCTTTATATGCCGAAGCCGTTTTCAGGTGCTATTCGCTGACAAGCAGGATATTCAACTTATTGCAGGACGGCATTATCGAGGTCAATATCCATACCTTCCAGAAACTTTTGCAAAAAGTCCTTTCCACGGCATCGATTCCTTTTTCAGGCGAACCCGTCCGGGGTATGCAAATCATGGGTATGCTGGAAACACGCAACCTTGACTTTAAGAACGTATTCATGCTTTCAGTAAACGAAGGGATGTTGCCAAAAGGCAACGAAGAGACCTCTTTCATTCCATTCAACCTTCGCAAGGGCTTCGGCCTGACGACTTCCGAACACAAAGACTCCATCTTTTCCTATTACTTTTTCCGGTTGCTGCAACGTGCCGAAAATATCAGCTTAGTATATAATACATCTGCCGACGGTCTCCATCGGGGAGAAATGAGTCGCTTTATGCTTCAATTGCTTGTCGAATCAAAGCACCCGGTAACACATTTCAACCTGAATTCCGGAATAGAAATATCTTCCCAAAGACCTATCCGGATTGAAAAGACACAAGAAATCATGGACATCCTTCGGAAAAGCTACGATTTCCAGACCAACCATGACATTAAAGACTTTTCTCCTACGGCATTGAACAGTCTTTTGGATTGCTCGTTGCGGTTTTATTTCAAATACATCGCAGGGTTGAAAAAAACAGAGGAAGTTTCGGAAGATATTGACGGGGCCATACTCGGTAATATCTTTCACCATTCGGCTCAATACATTTATACTTTTATCCTACTGAAAAAGGCAGGAAAAGATTTTTCCGCCGAAGCTGTCGAAACGGCCATCGAAGAAGACACCATCAACAAGGATCTTGAATCCGGGGCAATCTCCGGAGAAATCGAAGCATCCGACTTGGAACTCTGGTTAAAAGGCCTCTACAAAATCGAAAAAGTGGTAGACCTGTATTTCCGCAAAGACTTCTTTCAACTTGACAAGGAAGATACCCCGTTAGAATTTAACGGAGAACAGCTCATCAAGCGGAAACTGATTATCGGTTTCCTGAAAACCCTGCTTAAGATCGACCAAGAACACGCTCCTTTTAAGATGATTGCCATTGAAAAACATGTTTCTGAAAATTTTATAATCGAAACCGAAATTGGAAAAATCAACCTCAGAATAGGGGGTATCATAGACCGTATCGATTCAAAATACGATGAGATTCGTGTGCTTGATTACAAAACCGGAGGAATACCCAAAGCACCGGATTCCGTGGAATCCCTTTTTGAAGACAGTGTCGATCGTTCGGGTTATATTTTCCAGATTTTCCTCTACGCCGTCATTCTGCAAAAGAAATATCCGACAGCCAAAATCACCCCGCAGATACTTTACATTCACAAAGCGGCTGCGGAAGATTACAATGCTGCCATCTACTTCGGTTCCTACAAACAGAAAAAAGAAGTGGATGACATCCGTGAATACGAAGAAACTTTTCGCGAAAAAATGAACGATACACTCAAGCTGTTATTCGATTCCAAAAGTTGTTTCCAGCAGACGGACATTCCGGAAAAATGCAATTATTGCGACTACAAAAAAATTTGCAGACGATAAGCGAGTCCATAGATGAAAGAATATATTTAGAAATTCCGAAGACTTTCTGAGCTTAAAATAGCCAAAGACTTTTTGTAAATAAATATTGTTTTGTACCTTTGCTACTGTTAAAGGTAGCTTTTAACGGAAATCTTCCCCGGTGAAGGAATTGAACTTTTATAATTGGTTTATTCACTAACATTTTCAATAATGAAAAAATTATTTACGGTATTAGTCATTTGTTTTGCATTTGTTGCAACATCGAATGCCCAGCAAGCTTTAGGTCTCAGGTTCGGAGGTGGCACGACTTTCGGTGCCGAATTCTCCTATCAAAAAGACCTCAGTGCAGCCAATCGTTTGGAAGCAGATCTCGGTCTTGAAAATTCATGGGCATCCTTAAACGGAACTTATCAATGGGTTAAGGATTTAAGCAGCCTTGCTGATGGCGTTAAATGGTATTACGGTGCAGGTGCAGGCATCCTTATCGGCGATATAGTCGGTCTTGGTATCAACGGTCAACTCGGTATAGAATACACCTTAAAAGAAATTCCCTTGCAATTTTCATTGGATACCCGTCCAGGGTACTACTCCGGGGATAAATACGGATTTGGATTCGGTGCAAATCTTGCCGCTCGTTACAAATTCTAAATTTCAATCACATAAAATGGGAAGGCTGTCTGATTAAGGCAGCCTTTTTCAAATTATAAAAAGCAATCCCTTTCGCTCGTCTACTTCAGCGGAATCAAATGTTCGACCAAATCAAACGCATCAAAAAAAGAATGCTTTCCGATAAAACCGAACAAAAAAATAAATTTAACCGACTATGAAAGATCTCCTCGAGAAAATTGAATCCATCCGTATTGAAGACTACACTTATTCTCTTGAAGATGAAAGAATTGCAAAATACCCTGTAGAACCACGTGATACTTCAAAACTGTTAATCTATCGAAAAGGCAATATCTCGGAAACCATTTTCAGAAATCTGCCAAACCATTTGGAAGAAAAAAGCATGTTGGTCTACAACAACACCAAAGTTATCCATGCCCGTCTTTTTTTCCATAAGGAAACGGGAGCACGCATTGAGGTCTTTTGCCTGGAACCGTTGACACCTGCGGATTATGCCCAAAATTTCCAGTCAACCGAAAGTTGCGAATGGCTTTGCATGATCGGGAACCTGAAAAAATGGAAAAAGGAAAAGCTGGAACGTGAATTGTCGGTCAATGGGAAGCAGATTCAGCTGACGGCAGAAAAGCTTGCCACCGAAAACAAAGCACACCGGATCCGTTTCACCTGGCATGATCTTGATCCTGTTAAAAACGGAGAGAGACTTATCTTCGGGGACTTACTCGAAGCGGCAGGTCAGTTGCCCATTCCTCCCTATTTGAACAGGGCTACCGAGGCTTCCGATGAAATCACCTATCAAACCGTCTTCTCCAAAATAGAAGGTTCCGTCGCCGCCCCCACAGCCGGATTGCATTTTACCCCTGAAGTGCTGTCCGCCATCGACCAAAAGCACATTCTACGTACCGAGGTGACACTTCATGTCGGTGCCGGTACGTTTCAGCCTGTTCTTTCAGAGCAAATTGCAGACCACATCATGCACAGCGAATTTATCTCCGTCGACCGCAGTTTCCTGCTCACACTCATCCATCATTTAGGACACATCACAGCAGTAGGTACGACTTCGGTTCGTACACTGGAAAGCCTCTACTGGTTTGGATATAAGCTGATCAAAAGTCCCGAAATCCACCCCGACGAATGGACACTTGACCAATGGTATGCCTATAAGCAAATGACAGCCATCGAAGAATCACCCCATAACATCAATGTGGATACCAAAGACGCCCTAACAGCCATTATCAGATACCTCGACCAAAATAGGCTCGAAGTCTTCACTGCATCCACCCGGTTGCTCATAGCCCCAGGCTTCCGGTTTCACATCGTCAACGCCATGCTGACCAATTTCCATCAGCCGAACAGCACCTTGTTGCTTCTCGTTTCAGCTTTTTTGGGAGGAGAAGAATGGAAAAAAATCTATGACTATGCCCTGAACCATCAATTCCGGTTCCTGAGCTATGGAGACAGCTCACTTCTTGCACCGTAAAACAATAAGCAAACCTTTTCTCCGTTTATCCAGCATGTATTTACGACATTTTATTCCCCTGATTTTGCCGGTACTTCTGCTCCTTGAGGGTTGTTCCGCCGGAATGTATGTCCGCAAGGCAGACAAGCTGTACGGATACGGAGAATTCTATGCTGCTTCCGCCCAATACGGAAAAGCCTATCGCCGCCTTAATAGCAAAGAAAAAAAGTTAAAAGCACACACCTCTTTTTTCAGGGGAGAATGCTTTCGGCGCATCAATCAACCGCTCAAAGCCGAAGGCGAATACAGGAAAGCCATCCATTACAATTATCCCAGCGACACCGTCTATTTCAAGTTTGCGCAAACACTCCATAAAAATGCCAAATACCGGGAAGCCGAAAATGCTTACGAATTATTCCTAAATAATCATCCGAATGACACCCTGGCCCTGAACGGTATTTATGCATGCCACCATATCGACCAATGGAAAAAGGAAAGGACTCGTTTCGAAGTAAAAAAAGCCAACATCTTCAACTCGAAAAAAGGGGACTTTTCGCCCGTCTTGGTTCCAAGCGATTATAACACCTTGTATATCACTTCATCCGCCCACATTGCAACAGATCAAAAGGCCAGCAAGATTACCGGACTACCCAATAATGATTTCTGGATATCCAAATTGGATATCAATAACAAATGGAGCAAACCGGAATATATCGAAGGTGCTATCAATTCGGAATTTGATGAAGGAGCCGCCTCCTTTTCTCCTGATGGAAAAACGATGTATTTTACCCGTTGCATCACCAAATCGGATTCGATAGAGACAAATTCCAAAGTGGAACTGTTCTGCTCCGTCCGCTCCGGATCCGAATGGAGCAAACCGGAAAAACTTCAGGTCTACCGCGACTCCACCTGTATATTTGCACACCCTGCTGTTTCCCCTGACGGCAAATACCTGTACTTCGTCTCCGACATGCCGGGAGGACATGGCGGAAAAGATATCTGGCGATGTGAAATGAGTGAAAAGACTTTTGGACCTCCTGAGAATCTCGGTCCGGACATCAACACCCCAGGAGATGAAGTTTTCCCCTATTTCCGTAAAAACGGTGAATTTTATTTTTCTTCAGACGGACATCCGGGGTTCGGAGGTCTTGACTTGTTTGTAGCGATACCGAACAAGGATCATGGATATACTGTCGAGAATATGCAAAAAGACATCAACTCCAGCGGAGATGATTTTGGCATCACCTTTTTTGGAAATGAAGACCGGGGGTTTTTCTCATCCAACAGGAAAGAACCCAAAGGTTGGGACAAAATCTGGAGTTTTGAACGTCCAAGTCCATACTCAGAAGTAAAAGGCATTGTAACTGACCGTTACGGGGAACCCATCCCGGATGCGACCATCCGGATCGTCAATGACAAAGGACTCAATACCAAAACCCGTTCCCAAAAAGACGGCACCTACAGTCTAAAAGTGGAAAAAGACGCAGATTATGCCATGATGGCCACTTGCAGATCCTACCTGAATTATTCCAACAGGTTTTATGCCCTGAATTTGGAAAAAGATACTTCTTATGTCCTTGATTTTACCCTCACCCCTCTTCATAGAGCAATACGTATTGAAAACATCTTTTTTGAATTCAACAAATCGGCACTGACACCTGAATCATTCCCCGCATTAGACGAATTGGTGAAACTATTGCGGGACAATCCTCACATCGTCATTGAAATCGGAGCGCATACCGACAGGATAGGAACAGATGAATACAACAATCAATTGTCTGAAAAACGTGCGGAATCTGTCGTGGAATATCTTCAGCAACAAGGTATCGAAAAAGAAAGACTTCAGGCCCATGGTTACGGAAAGAGCCAGCCGGCCAAAGTGGACAGCTACATGGAAAATAAATTCAAGTTTCTAACGGAAGGCTTTTTCCTAACGGAAGGTTTCATAGAAACCCTGCCGGCAGAACAACAACAAGTAGCCGACCAGATTAACCGAAGATGTGAGTTTAAAGTTCTTAAAACGACCTACAAATTGTTTTAAATACTCATTTTTTTTACGTAGGTTTGTCATCCGAACGATATATTTTTATGAAACAAGCATGCTTGTAAAAACCTCCGGGTTTATGATAAAATGGACATGCGAGTTTCATTCGGCCTTAGACGAAAAAATGATTATCAGATGAAACAATATTTAGACCTTTTACAACGTGTGTTGGACGAAGGGGTACACAAAGAAGACCGTACCGGAACAGGTACTTTAAGTGTTTTCGGTCATCAAATGCGTTTCAAGATGGATGATGGTTTTCCCTGCCTGACCACCAAAAAGTTACACCTGAAATCCATCATCTATGAGCTCCTTTGGTTTTTGAAGGGTGACACGAATGCCCGTTATCTTCAGGACAACGGCGTCAGGATTTGGAATGAATGGGCTGACGAAGACGGAAATCTCGGTCACATCTATGGCTACCAATGGCGATCATGGCCCGACTATAAAGGAGGAAGCATCGACCAGATTTCAGAAGCGGTGCAGACCATCAAGACCAATCCCGATTCCCGCCGAATCATTGTCAGTGCCTGGAATGTGGCCGATTTGCCAAACATGAACCTGCCGCCCTGCCACGCTTTCTTTCAATTTTACGTGGCTGACGGAAAACTCAGCCTGCAGCTTTACCAGCGCAGTGCCGACATTTTTTTAGGAGTGCCTTTCAACATAGCCTCCTATGCTTTGTTGCTTCAGATGATGGCACAAGTGACAGGCCTGAAAGCCGGCGATTTCGTCCATACCCTTGGTGATGCCCACATTTACAGCAATCATCTGGAACAGGTGAAGGAGCAACTGAGCCGGGAACCAAGGCCGCTACCGACTATGAGAATCAATCCCGAGATAAAAGATATTTTTGGTTTTTCATACGAAGATTTTACGTTGGAAAACTATAACCCACATCCGCACATCAAAGCTACGGTTGCCGTATAAAACACCATTATGGAAACAGGAATTATTGTCGCTATAGCCCATCAAAACGCTATCGGTAAAAACAACGGGTTGCTTTGCCACCTGCCGGATGACCTGAAGCACTTCAAAGCTATCACCAACGGACATACCGTCATCATGGGAAGAAATACATTCTTCTCTTTACCCAAGGGGGCATTGCCAAATCGCAGAAACATCGTACTCAGCCCGGATGAAGAAACATTCAAAGGATGCGAAACCGCCCACTCCATCGAAGAAGCACTGAAAATGTGTTCCACAGACGAAAAAGTGTTCTTCATCGGAGGAGCCATGATTTACAAGCAGGCGTACCCTATTGTCGACAAGCTCTATCTCACTAAAATTCACGCTGATTTCGAAGCGGATACTTTTTTCCCGGAAATAGATTACAATCAATGGGAAAACACCTTTACAGAACCGCATAATGCATTCGACGATCTACCGGCATTTTCCTACGAAAATTACACAAGAAAAATATTAAAAAGATGAAAAGATTTGTATTGCCTTTTACCATTTTGCTGATTTGTACTTTTTGCAACGCAAAAAATGGCGCAAACATCAGCTTTAAAACAAAAGTCCATGATTTCGGTGAAATCACGGAAGAAAGCAAGACCGCTACTTATGACTTCATTTTCACCAATACGGGAACCGGTCCTTTGGTCATTCACAAAGCCATTGCATCCTGCGGTTGTACCACTCCTGTCTACTCCAAGGAACCCATTGCAGCAGGAGCATCAAGTTCTATTAAAGTGACTTACAACACAGTAGGAAGACCGGGATCCTTTCACAAGACCATCACCATTTACTGTAACGATATCGATTCTCCCAACATCATTCTTATCATCAAAGGGAAAGTCATACCCAAACAACAAAATGCAGAAGTACTATATCCAAAAGACATTCAAGGTTTACGTTTAAGTCGGGGAAACCTGTCCCTGCTCGATGCAAAAATCGGTAGCGTACGCACCGAAACCATTGATATGATCAACACAAACACCTTTCCTGTCAATATCTCCTTTTACAAAGTACCCAAACATATTCGGATTATTCCTTCCAAATCGACTTTGCAAGCCAACGAAACCGGTACACTGACCATCAATTACACCCCCAAACTGGCCAAAGACTATGGAATAAGACAAGACTTTTTTTATGTATTCACCGACCCTAAAAACAAGGAAAACCTTAATAACCAAATACAGGTCAGCGCATTTATCACAGAAGATTTTTCACATTTGAGTTCTTCAGAACTTGCAAAAGCACCAAAAGCCAGATACTCAAACAATCGCATCGACTTGGGAATCATGATGGCCGAATCAAAAAAAGCCACAGCCCTTTCATTGACAAACGATGGCCAATCGCCTTTATTTATCCGTAAAATAATGACCGATTACGATGGCATCAGGGTCACACCGGAAAAGAAAGAGATACAGGCCGGAAAAACCATCAAAATGAAAATTGACTTTTATGCCGGAACTTTCAGCGGTCATGTGGCTCATCGCATTTCTATTTTTACCAACGACCCCAAAAATAGCCTTCATAGAATTCTCATCACCGCTTTGGTCAAAAACAAAGGATGAAACATCCGGAAAACGATAAAAAATACAAAGGTTTATCGGTTAATAAAGGCATTGAACAGCCTCCAATCGTAAATCCATACCGTACCAGAACAATACGTAAAAAAGATTATAGCGTATCCGAATACGTGGAAGGCATCCTTCGGGGCGATATGGTAATATTAAGCCAGGCTGTCACACTGATTGAAAGTGCCCGTTTCGACCATCAGCAAAAAGCACAGGAAATTATTGAAAAATGTCTGCCATACGCAGGAGCGTCCGTTCGGGTAGGCATCACCGGAGTACCGGGATCCGGGAAAAGCACTTCCATCGAATCTTTCGGTATGCAAATCATCCGATCCGGTAAAAAACTCGCTGTTTTAGCCATCGACCCAAGCAGTGAGCGATCCAAAGGCAGCATTCTGGGAGACAAGACCAGAATGGAAGAATTATCCGTCCAGAAAAACGCTTTTATCCGCCCTTCTCCTTCTGCCGGATCTTTGGGGGGAGTCGCAAGAAAAACCCGGGAGACCATCGTTCTTTGCGAAGCCGCAGGATTCGATACCATTTTTGTAGAAACAGTCGGTGTCGGACAGTCTGAAACAGCCGTTCATTCCATGGTCGATTTCTTCCTGCTCATTCAACTGACAGGAGGCGGCGACGAATTACAGGGCATCAAACGAGGCATTATGGAAATGGCCGACGGCATCATCATCAACAAGGCAGACGGAGACAATATGGAAAAGGCCAAATTGACCCAGGCTCAATACAAAAATGCATTGCATCTTTTTCCCGGACATGAATCCGGATGGAGTCCTGAAGTCCTGACTTATTCAGGATTGACAGGTCGTGGCGTCCCTGAAGTCTTAGAAATGGTTTACAGATACATCACTTTTACCAAGGCTAACCATTATTTCGAGCATAAAAGGGCTTCACAGGCTAAATACTGGATGTATGAAAGCATCAATGAACAACTTCGCAAACGTTTTTATCAGAATGAACAGATTCAAAAACTACTTTCCGTCAAGGAACAGCAAGTGCTGAATAATGAGATCAGTTCCTTTGCAGCAGCTCATGAACTTTTGACGAAATATTACAAACACTAAAAAAGCCGTTCAAAGTACTTTTGAAACGGCTTTTTCCAATAAATACATCTACTTTTTTAGATGGAAAGTGTTCTCAAAACCTTCAGCAGATCCTTATCTATCGGCTTATCATTTTTAATAGCCTGAGTGAAAGGCACATATACAACTTTATCATCATCGATACCCACCATGACATTACGTTGCCCTTCAATCAACGCCTCAATGGCAGCATTTCCAAGACGGCTGGCCAAGATACGGTCATAAGCTGACGGAGATCCACCGCGTTGAACGTGGCCCAAAATGACAACACGTACATCATATTCCGGATATTCTTTTTTCACACGATCGGCATAATGCATGGCACCACCGGTGATGTCACTTTCCGCTACCAAAACGATGCTGCTGTTCTTTGTCTTTCTGAAACCATTCTTGATGAGTTCTTCCAATTGATCGACTTCTGTTGCGATTTCAGGAATGATTGCCGCTTCCGCTCCGGAAGCAATGGCACCGTTCAAAGCAAGAAAACCGGCATCTCTGCCCATCACTTCTATAAAAAAAAGACGATCATGGGAAGAAGCAGTATCCCGAATCTTATCGACAGCTTCAATAATGGTATTTAAAGCCGTATCATAACCGATGGTTGCATCCGTACCATAAATGTCATTGTCTATGGTACCCGGAACACCGACAATCGGATAATTGAATTCTGAAGCGAAAATGCGGGCACCGGTCAAAGTACCGTCACCACCAACAACAATAAGAGCATCAATTTCTTCGCGAACCAATGTTTCATAAGCCAGCATCCGACCTTCCGGAGTACGAAATTCTTCACTACGCGCCGTTTTAAGTATGGTGCCGCCTTGTTGTATGATATTGCTGACATTTTGAGTCTTAAACTCGCTGATCTCTCCGGTTATCAAACCTTTATAACCACGAAAAATAGCTTTTACCCTAAAGTTATTGAAAATTGCAGTACGCGTCAATGCACGGATAGCTGCATTCATACCGGGAGCGTCTCCACCCGAAGTTAAAATACCAATAGTTCTGATCTCAGACATAATGAATACCTTAAAATTAATAAATAAAACCAATCTAAATTCTTAATCAGCAAAAACTAAAAAAAAAGACAGTCTAGAATAAGAAGCCTATACAAAAACCGAAAAGCAAATATACTCTTTTTATGAGACGGACAACAATTTTTCAACTTGTTTTTTGACGTCCTCCATCAGCCAAACCGGAGTGGAGGTCGCACCGCAAATACCGATCCTGTCACTCTCGGAAAACATGGAAGGAAGTACATCATCCGGACCTGTGATAAAGAATGTCCTGGCATTTTCACTATGACAGGCTTCGTAAAGAGCCTTTCCGTTTGAACTCTTGGCTCCGCTCACAAATAAAATACAATCATGTCGTTTGGCAAAATTCCGGATGAGCGGCATCCGATTGGCAACCTGACGACATATCGTATCATGATACTCAAAAGGGACACCAGGTTTCATGGATGTCCTGAGCAAAGAAACCAAAGCCTGAAATTCTTCGAGCGACTTAGTGGTTTGCGAAAAAAGTACGATGGGCTTCGAAAAATCCAAAAGATCGGCATCAGACAATTTTTCCAGAACAATGGCTGTATTTTCCGTTTGTCCCAACAATCCGACAACCTCCGCATGACCTTTCTTACCGAAAAGGACCAATTGTGTATCCGTATCTTTGAGTTCTTTATATTTTATCCGGACTTTAGCCTGCAAACTCAGCACCACCGGGCAAGTAGCATCAATCAGTCTCAGTCCGAGTTCTTTTGCTTTTTCGTAAGTCACAGGCGGCTCCCCATGAGCCCTGAAAAGGATATCCGTATGATGCATTCCGAGCATTTGTTCACGTGTAATGGCCTTCATTCCTTTTGACTCAAGCCTTTCCACTTCTTTGTTGTTGTGGACGATATCGCCCAAACTATATAAAGTGTCATGACCATCCAGAAAATCTTCCGCTTTTTTGATGGCATTCACCACACCCAGACAAAAGCCGGAATGGGTATCAATTTCAATGACTGCCATAAATTTTACTGTTAACTTGTTCCAAAAGCCAGGCATCCTGCTCTTCTATCGTCATTTCCCCGTTATCTAAGACAACCGCATCATCAGCCTTTTTCAAAGGGCTCACGGCACGGGTCTGATCCAACTTGTCACGCCATTCAATATTGGCAAGAACGGCTTCAAAATCTTCCGGCCGCCCTTTTTCCATCAACTCATCATAACGCCTTTTTGCACGAATCTTAGCATCGGCAGTGACAAACAGTTTCAAGTCTGCATTCGGAAAAACCACGGTTCCGATATCCCTGCCATCCATGACAACACCACCTCCTACACTCAATTTGCGTTGTAGAGCTACCAAAGCCTTACGGACAAAGCCAACAGCACTGACTATGCTGACGGCATTCGAAACTTCCAGATTTCGAATTTCGTTTTCCACGTTTTCTCCGTTCAGATAAGTCTGAGAAACACCTTCCGCATTTTTTTCAAAGGTGATTTCAATGCCATCAAGAGCCGCCATCAAAGCAGGTTCATCTATTGAGCCATCCTTCATCAGGCCGTTCCGGAGACAATAAAGGCTAAGAGCCCGATACATCGCCCCACTGTCAATATACGTGTACCCCAGTCTCATTGCCAAAGTCTTTGCCATGGTACTCTTGCCACAAGACGAAAAGCCATCCACCGCTATAATCAATTTTCTCATAATCCGAATCTATGCATATTCATACCCAACGTCATCTGTAAAGAGCCTCCTGCAATATGATACTTTGCATAAGAAGCTCCTACGCGCAAATCTTTGATACGAGTGGAAAAACCTACCGTAAACCCACCGAAAGAAGTACGTTGATTGATGCTCAATTCCGATATTCTACGATAATTATAACCAAGACTTAACAGAAAATGATCGGATGGGACGAATTCAACCCCAAACAATAGATGCCTGAAAAGTGTGGTTGCAAAATCTTTGGAGACCGGACTTGTAAGTTCTGTCGTCTCTTCTTCCTCATAAGGAAGTTTCAGGTTATTCAGATTTTGCACCGTCATTGTAAACCGAAAAGGTGCATGTGCCAGTTTTTTGGAAACCCCAAATTGTATGTCCCAAGGCATCGCTTCGTAATTTCCATCATAGGATACAATCTGCGACCCGAGATTCTTGAGGACAAAACCTGCTGAAAGAAAATGTTCGGGATCATTGTAATAAAGACCAAGGTCCACCGCAATAGCAAAAGAAGTATATTCATCCAAAACAGAATAGATTAAACTCACCGCTCCACCAGCCCTCCAATGTTCCGACAACAACCAGGAATAGGCCCCGGTCAAGGCCAAATCCTGAGCATAAGTATTACCTAAAATATCATTTTCTGCCGTAGTCCACAACATGGAACCATAATCCACATAACGCACACCCGCCATCCATGTCCTTTTGTCGTCAATCTTACGGGAATAGGCAACAGAACCCGCATTGATATCAGAGATATAATGCATATACCCCACCGAAAAATCATTATTCATTTCAGTAGATAAAATAGCAGGATTGTGAAAAGTTAAATTCAAATCATTTTCCACAGAAGAAACCGAATTACCACCAATCCCGGAAGCAGAAACAGAAACGGGAAGATTCAGAAACTGATACAAGTCTTCGCCGCTTTGAGCATATAACGGCCAAGACAAAAAAGTCAGAAGGACACACATCCACGATTTACGAAGCATCTTCTCTGTTTTTTCTAAAAGCCCTCAAATATACTGATTTTTTCTACTCAAAATGTGATGTTGCTGATTGGGGTTTCTATTTTTAAGTCAAATTTATGTCAGAATAAAACTTTTGTCTTTAATCTTGACTCCCATGCTGAAGATTTAGTTGTACTTTTGTTGGCGAAAATTAGCAGAATAAAAACCAAGTGGGAAAATATATCGATACAAATTCCAAAGAATGGTGCGACCTTGTTTTTGAAGGCAGGAACAAACGTTATGGTGCCTATCGGATTCGACAGGCTTCTTCAAAAAGGCATATTCTGGCATTCATCATTACCACTCTATCTGTTGCTTTGATTGTCTCCATCCCCATCCTGATTGATAAAATCGAATTCTATATTTTTCAAAACACAGAATCTGATTATATCCTGGAAGATTATAAATACATCACAGAAAGTTTGACGGAAGTAGAATTGCAGCAGCTGTCCAAACAATATATACCCCAACCGGACAAAGGCAAGGACAAGGGCAAAAACAAGACTGAAGCTGAGGCTGAAGTAACGTCCAAAATAACCAAAGAGCCGCCACAGACTGCCGAACAAATAAAATTAAAAATTCCGATAATCGTTGACGAGCCATACCTTGATGAACCCATTCCCGAAGATTTGTTGCCGGATACTGCCACTGCCAAACGTGAAACCCAAAAGGAAGAAGCAGATGAAGACAAGTCTGACGACGGACTTTATCTCATCGTAGAACAAATGCCCTCCTTTCCCGGAGGAGAAAAAGGTCTGATGGAATATATCTACAAAAACCTCAGATACCCATACGCGGCATCCAGCAGAAAAATTGAAAATACCGTCATTTGCACCTTTATCATCGATAAAGACGGATCCGTGAAACAGATAGAAGTAACACAATCTGCTCACCCATACCTCGACAGAGAAGCAATCCGCGTACTCAATACCCTTCCGAAATGGAAGCCTGCAAGACAGCACGGAAAACCGATCCGGGTAAAATATACTTTACCCATCGTTTTCCGTCTGAAATAGGAAAATTCCGGCGACGGAAAAGACTTCCTTCATTTTATACCATCTTTTTTTTTGTTAAATACACATTGAATCTGTACTTTTGAAATAAAAAATTCGAAATGAGAACACAAAATGAGCTTATTGAGCTCATAAATATATCCCTTGACCAGGTCAATCTCGATAAAAAACCGGCAAAGTTATATGATCCCATTCGTTATGTCCTTTCCGTAGGGGGAAAAAGGATTAGGCCTGTTTTATGCCTGATGGCTTGTGAACTTTACGATGACCAAATAGAAAAAGCGATACAGCCTGCGCTGGCTCTTGAAATATTTCACAACTTTACACTTCTGCACGACGACATCATGGATAAAGCCGAGAAACGGCGCAATATGGATTGTGTACATATCAAATGGGACGAAAACGTAGCCATTCTGTCAGGAGATGCCATGCAAATCTTATCCTACCAGATTCTGGATCAACTACCGGAAAAGCATCTGAAAATATGCCTGGCTCTCTTTACAAAAACAGCCATCGAAGTATGCGAAGGGCAGCAGTTGGATATGGACTTTGAAACCCAGAGAAAAGTGACCGTCGGGGAATATATGGAAATGATCCGCCTGAAAACGGCCGTACTTCTGGCAGCCAGCCTTAAGATGGGAGCCATCATTGGCGGATCCAGTCCAAAAGAATCCGAACTGCTCTATCAATTCGGCATTGAAACCGGTTTCGCCTTCCAGCTGAAAGATGACCTTCTGGATGTGTACGGAGATTCCGCCACTTTTGGCAAAAAGATAGGCGGTGATATCCTCTGCAACAAAAAGACTTTTTTGCTGATACAAGCACTAAACAATGCCGATAAAGGCACATTGGACAAACTAAACTATTGGTTGAAAAAAACAGATTTTATCCGTGAAGAAAAGATTGAGGCCATCACACAAATATACAATCAACTGGGCGTCAAAGAAATATGTCTGAACGAAATGAAAAAACACCAAAAACTGGCATTCGAGTCATTAAGCAAGATATCCGTTTCAGATGCCCGTAAAGCACCACTTACTGATCTTGCGAATGAATTGATGGACCGAAAAAAGTAGTAGAAATCTCTTAAAAAATTTCCATTATGCCATACAGAAGATTACCCAATACCGACCAGGCAAGGATTCGCGCATTACGAACAGCCATTGAGGTTTTTCGGCAAACCAATGTCCCTGAACTGGCTCTTACAATCAAGACCATCAATGAAGCTGAAGTTTTTCTACCCAACTTTGAAGGGGCTCATCATGATTATCTGATGTGTTTAAACAGTCAGGTCACTGCCGGAAAAAAATACCAACAACAAATCAAAACCGTACGCCTATATATCTCCCACTTTATCCAAGTACTGAACTTCAGCGTCATTAGAAACGAAATCAAAAAAGAACAAAAAACTTTATACGGTCTCGATCCCAATAATTTTTCCGTCCCGGACCTGAGTACGGAAAAAGCGTTGCTCCGTTGGGGAGAGCGCATCATCAGAGGGGAACAGGAACGTATTAAAAACGGAGGAGCCCCCATATACAACCCGGCCATAGCCAAAGTACGGGTACATTACGACATTTTTAAGGACTCCGGTATTTCTCAAAAAACGTTTCAGAAAAGCACAAACCGTTCTCTGGAACAATTAGCCTCTCTTCGGGAAACGGCAGATGAGATCATTCTCAACCTCTGGAACGAGGTGGAAGATTTCTATAAATCCTATCCGGACGAAGAAAAGCGTATGTACTGCAAGATATACGGATTACGCTATTACTACCGTAAAAACGAAAAAATCCATTCCGAAGCAGAAGATTCTGAGAATGATTGACACACACGCACATTTATACGATTCAACATTCGACACAGACCTTGCTGAAGTGATTCAAAGGGCAAAAGATAAAGGCATCGAAGAAATATGGATACCTGGAACGGATGTTGAAAGCTTAAGCCAGATGCAAAAGCTCAGGGAACTTGATTCCGGCTTTTTCCGTTTCTTCGGAGGACTTCATCCCGAAGACGTCCGTGAAAATTTCCGCGAAGAGCTTTCCAATATTACACAAATCGTAGATGCCGGTTCTTACTGTGGTATCGGAGAAATCGGTCTCGACTTTTACTGGGACAAGACCTTTCTTGAAGAACAGAAAGAGGCTCTCATTTATCAGATAGACTGGGCTCTGAAACGGGAACAACCGGTTCTGATCCACATCAGGGACGCTTTCGACGAATTGATGCCCATCATCCGAAATTATTATTCCAAGGGTCTAAAAGGCATTTTCCATTGTTTCGCAGGAAATCAGGAGCAAGCCGAGGAACTAACCCATGAGGGCTTTCTGCTTGGCATCAACGGAAACATCACCTATAAAAAAAACCCGGTCGCCCCATTCCTCAGGAACATTCCCTTAAAACATATCGTCACCGAAACCGATTCACCCTACCTCGCCCCTGTTCCTTACCGCGGCAAACGCAACGAGTCAGCTTATATAGCCCTCGTCATTCGGAAACTTTCAGAAATCTATGAACTCCCGGCAGAACATATTGAAAGGCAAACGACCTTGAATGCCAGACAGCTTCTATCCTGAAAAGCCCCGTGAAATACCATTTCTTTTTCATATTCTCCATCAGATTTACTTTGCGAGTCCCATTTTTTTCTTAAATTTGCGACCGCATTTGGGAAACCAACCAACCCCTAACAAGGAGAGATGCTCGAGTGGTTGAAGAGGCACGCCTGGAAAGCGTGTGTACCTCTAAAGGGTACCGCGGGTTCGAATCCCGCTTTCTCCGCAAAACTAGTCAGAATCAAGCAATTGAATCTGACTTTTTTTATGCCCCAATGTTTCCTGACGCTCCGATTTTGGCTGGTTTTTACTGGTTTTTACCTTGATGTGTAAACCGAAATGTAAACCAGAAACAGTATGAATGCAACAGTTAATGTACTGTGTTACAGATCAAAAAAATTATCAAACGGTGAGCATCCTTTAATGTTACGCATCTGTAAAGACAGAAAAAGGAAGTATCAAAGTCTAAAAGTCTCCATTAATCCCAAATATTGGGACTTTGAAAAAGAAAGGCCAAAGCGAAATTGTCCCAATCGTGAGTACATTGAAGGCGTAATTAACAGCAATTTAGAAAAAGTCCGTAAGCAAATTCTTGAACTCAATGCAGAAAGCAAGGACTATTCAGCCCAATCTTTAGTCAAACAGAAAGATAAAAAAATAACAGTTTACACCGTTGGCGACTTTTACAAGATGTTGCTCAAGGAGATGGAACAGGCAGGCAAATACGGTAACTGGCGATTTTATACAGCCTCTTTCAATTCATTAAAAGCATTCACCAATGGCAATATGGATTTTCTTTTTTCTGAAATTGATGTTGCATGGCTAAACACTTATGAGCAATGGTTACTAAAACGTGGGAATAAGGGCACAACAATAAGTGTTCAATTTCGCACCTTACGTGCTATTTACAATAAAGCCATTGAGCTTAAATGTATAAAAAAGAACAACTACCCTTTTAACGACTTTAAAATCTGCAAGTTTGATACAAGCACAAAGAAACGGGCCATAAATAAAGAAGATATTACAAAGATCAAGGCTTTAAAACTATCAGATTCTAAACAGATTTTTGCAAAAGATATTTTTATGTTTAGTTATTTATGTGGGGGGATAAACTTCGTGGATATTGCCAACCTAAAAACAGAAAATATATGTGAGGGAAGGCTTTCATACATAAGGCAAAAAACGGGCAAACCAATAAGCATTCAAATACTTCCAGAAACCCAGAAAATCATAAATAAATATTCTCAAGGTCGTGCAAATAATTATCTGTTTCCAATTCTTGATATTAATACCCATCTGGCTGAAAAGCAAAAATTAATAAGAATACATAATATCCTTTATAAAGTTGATAAACAACTAAAAGAAATTGCAGTTAAAGCGGGTTTAGTTGGTGTAAATCTGACCACCTATGTAGCCAGACATTCCTTTGCAACTGTTTTAAAAAAGTCAGGAGTAAGTATATCTCTTATAAGTGAAGCTTTGGGACACTCTGATTTGGCTACTACTCAGATTTATTTGGACAGTTTTGATAATAGCCAGATTGACGAAGCTATGAAGAATTTGCTGTAATAGAAAGGGGAAAAAACAGGTTTTGCTTCTCTAAATCAAAAGTGAGGTAAAAAAATATTTTTGGTCTATATTGGACAAGATTTTACTGAAAAAATATCCCATTCTTGGATTAGAGAACTAACATCAGCTTTAAATCTAATTTTCAAATAAATACAAAACTAATAATAGAATTATTGAATTTTCAGCCAGATAAGATTTGCTGTAGAATATATCTTAAAATAATACACAATTCTTAGAAAATTATTATTTTTACACAATGAATAACGCAGTGGCGTGAGTTCATAACATACTAAATTACAGAAGCGTTTTAAATATTATCCTGTCCTGAAATCTCGACAATTTCTCATGTAACAAGGATGATAGCAACAAACGCTCCACGTCTTTATATATTCATATAAGGGGCGTGGGGCTGTTGCTTTATCATTTGTTACGGGGTGTCGAGACCCTCAGGACGGTGGTACTGCTAACAGTTCCCACGCCTTCTTTTTTTATAATAACCTGAACTTTGGGGACGGTGAAGGATAAAAATCATGAATTATGGAACATAGGAAAGTTATTTTTTGGATTGTGAAAGCTGATTTTGGACTTTTTGATCATTCTGATGACGAGAAAGGGAGTGAAGATTTTAAAGAAAGACGTGGTTTTTTTCATGAATGGGGGCTTGTGATTGAAAATTCATTACAAAAAACATGTGCTATTATTGAAGAAGAAGGAACTGGAAAGATTTTTATGATTGATCCTGAAAATGTGCAATTTCTAAAATAGAAAAATATGAAAAATAAGATTTATTTAATAATATTAGGCCTTGCACTTTCTATTGGAGCTATACAAGCAGATGTTGCAGTAACCCTGAATTTAGCTACTGCTGGTACATTGAGTTCATTGATTAATTCAAGCAAGAAAAATCTAATTACAAGTCTAACACTTACTGGTAATTTGAATGGAACGGATATTCGTTATATTCGTGAAATGGCTGGAAGTGATGTAAATGGGAATGCAACTTTAGGAACACTTTCTGTACTTGATCTAACGGGAGCTAATATTGTAAGTGGTGGTAATTATTATTATACTACTTATAACACCACAGCCAATGCAATTTCCACCTATATGTTCTATGGTTGTACAGGATTGACTTCTATAACAATACCTAATAGTGTGACTTCTATAGGAAGTAGTGCTTTTTCTGGTTGTACAGGATTGACTTCTATAACAATACCTAATAGTGTGACTTCTATAGGAAGTGGTGCTTTTTTGGGTTGTACAGGATTGACTTCTGTAACAATACCCAATAGTGTGACTTCTATAGGAGGTGGTGCTTTTTCTGGTTGTACAGGATTGACTTCTATAACAATACCTAATAGTGTGACTTCTATAGGAAGTGGTGCTTTTTTGGGTTGTACAGGATTGACTTCTGTAACAATACCCAATAGTGTGACTTCTATAGGAGGTGGTGCTTTTTCTGGTTGTACAGGATTAATCCAAATTATTGTAGACAGTAATAATTCCAAATACACTTCATTAGATGGAGTGTTATTCAATGAAAATAGGACTTCACTTATTGCATATCCAAATGAAAAATCCACACAATATACAATACCTAATAGTGTGACTTCTATAGGAAGTAGTGCTTTTTCTGGTTGTACAGGATTGACTTCTGTAACAATACCTAATAGTGTGACTTCTATAGGTCAAAATGCTTTCTCTGGTTGTACAGGATTGACTTCTATAACAATACCCAATAGTGTGACTTCTATAGGTTATAATGCATTTTTTGGTTGTACAGGATTGACTTCTGTAACAATACCCAATAGTGTGACTTCTATAGGAGGTGGTGCTTTTTCTGGTTGTACAGGATTAACTTCTATAACAATACCTAATAGTGTGACTTCTATTGGAAGTGGTGCTTTTTCTGGTTGTACAGGATTGACTTCTATAACAATACCTAATAGTGTGACTTCTATTGGAAGTGGTGCTTTTTCTGGTTGTACAGGATTGACTTCTGTAACAATACCTAATAGTGTGACTTCTATAGGAGGTGGTGCCTTTTCTGGTTGTACAGGATTGACTTCTATAACAATACCTAATAGTGTGACTTCTATTGGAAGTGGTGCTTTTTCTGGTTGTACAGGATTGACTTCTGTAACCATTGATAATAATTACGTTACTGCTGCGGTGAGTTCCGTTTTTTCTACATGCACAAATCTGACTACAGTAACAATTGGTAACAACGTTACTTCCATAGGGTCTTCTGCTTTTTATGGTTTTACAGGATTGACTTCTGTAACAATACCCAATAGTGTGACTTCTATAGGTCAAAATGCTTTTTCTGGTTGTACAGGATTGACTGAATTTCATTGTCAAATGAAAACACCTCCATCAATTACAAGCGATGTCTTTACCAATGTAAATAAAAGTACTTGCAAACTTTATGTTCCAAAGGGTTCATATAGTCCATATTGGGTAGCAAATGTTTGGGGAGATTTTACAAATATCATTGAAGAGGATGTTACCCCTGTCAATGAAATAAAGACAATTAATGCCACTGTTTATGCTGAACAAAATAATATTGTTGTTAAAGGAGCCAGTGTTGGAGAAACAATCTCTGTTTATACCACAATGGGAACTCTAGTGAAAACCATCAAAGCAACCAATGATATTAGAATCAATGTTCCATCCAATCAAATTTATCTTGTTAAAATAGCTGACAGAACATTCAAAGTTGCTTTATAAAAAAGGAAAAATTATAGCAATTTATTTGTTCTCATGTTAAATAAAGCCTGTATCCTTAAGTGGTTGCAGGCTTTTTGTAATTTTGTAAAAAATAATTGTTTATGAAAGACATACAAAAATTGGACGGAGAGTTTCCAAACTATTACGATATTAACTACCATGAGCCTTTACTGGAATATGTAGGTATATTAGGAGACGAATATAATCCAGTAACACCTATGGATTATGAAGATGGATACTACGTAACAAAAGCTATTGGAACTTTTTCTGAAAAATATTTTGAGAATGAAATAGATAAGAGTTTTGAGAAAAGATTCATAGAGAGCAAAGACGTGCAGGACACTATTACTGCACTTGGATATGATGTAGAAAAGTTTTGGTATCTTCTATTATTTGTAAATGATTATTGTAACGGAATGTGTATCAACGGAATTATGCCTAATAAGTCTCCAAAAGAATCAATAAGTCAATTAGTTAAAGGCATTATATCAAATGTTGAATCATATAATAAAGAGGCTAATGAAGTAACCTTTAAAAGCCCTACTAAAATTGTACTGGATATAAAAGGAAAACATAAAATTTCAATAGATGATCCTTTTACTGTCTTTCTTTTAGCTGAAATAGGCCAAAATGCTTTGGATAAAATTGAAGATGGAAGCCTTATGACTCAAAGTATAACTAAAATTAATTTTAGAAATGGAAAAGTGCTAGGTGATACAGAATCAAACTCAGTTCATATTTGGTACTTTGCAACAATGTTTTTAAAATTCTTTGATCTGATGCCTGCACAACCTATAGCAAAGAGAGGAATTATTTCTTGCAATAAAAGATTATTGGTGTCCAGACTTATCTATATAGTAGGATTAACCAAAGAAAGGAGATTCTATGATAAAGAGGACACATTAAACAGCTATTTTAATCAATATAAGAATTATAAGGTGGATATGACAAACAGCACATACTGGTAATTACAGACTTTACAGCCAACTATTAATCCTGCTTTCATCCCTCTCAAACAAAGGGGGCATACGAAAGCAGGATTTTTTTATGCCCTAGCCTCCCCTCAGGCTTGCCGTACTTTTGTAATGTCACAAGGCAATAATAACAATGTTGTTATTATTAGATCTGAGACAACAACAAAAATGGAAACAAAAAAAATGATTACAAAAAATGAAGTATCTGAAAAAACATTTTCAGAAGTGTTTATCAATGCTAAAGGCGAAATTAGAAAAGCCGCTTTTTCCACTTTCAACAGAGATTTAAATCTCAAAAATGTATCAGTGATTGAAGAGAAAATGAGGGGTAAAGGCTACCGTATAGGTGAACCAATCCAAGTTGTAAGAGCTGAGTATGTAAGTAAGAGAGGAGTTATTGCCTGTGTGGATATAAATGGCAAGCCGATTTCAAGTGATGAGTATGAGAATTACTTCTTAGTTCTAGATGGTTCTCATAGAACTCATGCTGCATCTCAATACAACGACTGGTTGATTTCACAAAGCAAACCTCAAATTGAGATTCCAGCAATTGAAGTTGAGCTCATTAATAACGAAACCGTTACAGAATACAGTAACGAGATAAATTGCACAAAGAATCTATGGTCTAATGAAGATTATGTAAATGGTGCAGCCTGTGTTTACTCAAATAACGAATTACTGCAAAGGTACAATGAACTGATAAAGTCAGAATCTAACCCAAAGGGCTTCAAGCTGTCTACTTTAAATCTCATTTTCTGTAATAGTACAGGACTTACAAAAAAAGATTTGATATTGCTTTGCTCAGGTGCTTCTCAAAAAGGCTCAAAAGTCAAAAAGGATATAATGCCTGCCTATGATATTCAAACTGGCAATGAGTTTATCAGAATCTGTAAAGAAAAGGGGTTTAAAGATGCAGAGATCACAAAACGGTACCTGGCACAGGAATTTAATAAACTCCGAAATTCCCAAGGTGGCATCAAATTGGCCTTTGAAGTCTTTAACCATATTACGAAAGATGATATTTCAATGATGACTAATGACAATGACAATCTGGATGCACAAGAGGTTATAGACCATTTTAAGGAGATGACTACTAGAATAAATTTACTCAAGACTAATCTGTCTCAGCCAGCCCCAATTGAGGCAGAAGAAATTGATTCACAGATAATCACAGTTGAATCACAACCAACCTCAGCAGCGTCAGAGTCAGCCCCTACTGAGTTATCGCCAAATCCAATTGAACCTCAGTTAAATTCAATTGAACCTCAATCTACTCAGATTGATTTACGGCCAGCTCCCATTGAACCACAACTGCCCTAGCTTTCAGAAAATAGATCTTTTGTCATATTAAATGATGCCCGTTTTCTATAGAAGCAAAATCCCGTCTCAAATGTGGGATGGGATTTTGTTCCTTTTTCTTACAAATTCAGAAAGATCAAAAAATTCAGTTTTTTCCTCAATTCATAAGTGTGGGAAAATGGCATCCTCAGATGTGGGAAAATGGCATGATGGTATGTGGAATAAGGGCGGATATATACACTACCTATTATATACAATACTTATAATATACAGTACCTAATATAGGTGTAACACAAGTGTTACACATTTTTTTCACAAAAAATATTTTTAGAAAAACTTTCATTCAACCAAAAAAAATATGAAAAGTAAAAAAGGTTATCTAGTTATTGATAAGAACATCAATAAATATAAAAACGGGAAAAATAAAAATCTGGATATATACTTATATGCATATATAAAGCTTTGTAGTGATTTTATAACAGGAATAAGCCATACAACAGAACAAAAAATTCATGAATTAACAGGAATTCCCATTAGAACCTTGCAACGTTCAATATCCAGATTAAGAGGTACAGATTTGGTTTTTATTAAAACAGTACAAAATGGGAAAAAGAGAAATAACACCTATACCTTTAATGTGAACCCAAAGAATTTCTTTTTTGTGTTTACTACTTTCTTTTATGTGGATATGGATGTAAAGCTCAAAGGCTTACTTTTATTGATTAAAAGCCTATGCATCAATAATTCAAATACAACTTTATACAATAAAACTCAAATTGCAGAGAAAACAGGTCAAGACAGGGGTACAGTTTCAAAGATGATGGATGAGCTGATTGAAAAAAATATGCTGCTTAAAACATCTAAAGGATTTATCCTTCCTGCAAACTATTTTCCTTTATATGCAAAAGAGGGAAAAAGCCTTCTCTATTATGAGCTAATATGTATACAGGATGAGTTTGTTCTAAATGCCATTCTTGAACTCTGTAAAGAAAAAAAATCAATCCTATTTATTCCAGATACGACTCCCTTAAAATGGATTTCTGCAAAATATCCTTTTAAAGAAAAAGATGTTGAGAGTCTTACAGAAAAAGAGAAAGAAAAATACTACTTACCAGCCGTTTTAAGAAGCAGATGTTCAACTCTGCCACCTAAGATTGAATCGCTTAATTATTTCCTGAGAGTCTTAGATATTGAATACATAGAACATGAAGAAAACTCTGATACACTCATTTGCTTATAAATAGGCATATATTAAATATTTAGACACAATCCATAGGACTGTGAAGAAAACGGGGTCAAGAAATTGATCCCGTTTTTTGTTTGGGTTGTAATCATTTGGATTTATATTTTCTAAAATAGTCTTTACCTCCCTATAGATGCCTATTCTGTTTGATCCCAGACAAATAGAATGAATAATTTTAAAAAATAAATCTATATTTTGTCAGATATATATCAATAGAATGTTTAATTTAGAGGTCTAAATAATACCTGAAATAACACTTTAATTTAAATCTTAAATCATAAACTGTACCTGCTCTCTTTCATCAAAACAGCAATCAAAGACTTGAAGTTTATATGGATTTTATTTGAGATATAAACGCAATGCGGTTGCAAAATGTTAGCGAACATTATAAAACCGTCATTCAACTTTTACAAAAAATATACCATGAAATTATTAAAAGAATCAATAGAATGGGCTATCATCCATTTAAACAAAGAAAATGATACAGATATTTTCCCTAAACCTATAGAGATTGATTTAATTAAAGAGAAAAAGGATTTCTGTGTTGAAGAATTATTAAAAATAGAGATAGGTAATTATAAATGGCACTTACCACGGAGATTTCTTATACCAAAAGATGATCTTTCATATAGAGTCATTACACAACTAAATCCAATGGATAGTGTATTTTTATCTGCAATAATCAAAGAATACGGAGATAAGATAGAATCAAAAAGATCTCCTGAGTCTGACAAAGTTGTTTTTGGAAATAGATTCAGTCCTTCGATTGATGGTTTTTTATTTAAATCTGACGGACAGTGGAGGAAATTCTGGGAGACCGCAAAAGCCAAAGCGTCAGGATATAAATATATTGTTCGATTTGATATTGCAGATTTTTACAATCAGATTTATCTTCATTCTATAGAAAGTCAGCTTATTGAGTGTGGCTTTCCGAATGAGGTCATGAAATCAATTAAAAAGCTAATATGCACATCAACTGTTAAAGTATCCAGAGGGATTCCTGTTGGTCCACATTCAACACATTTAATTGCTGAAGCTGCTCTTATTCCAATAGATAATAGCCTTAAACTACATGGAATCTCATATTGCAGGTATATGGATGATTTTGTAGCATACTGCAATAGTGAAGTTGAATGTCGCATAATTTTAAACAGAGTTGCTGATATTCTTGATAAACAAGAAAGATTAATTCTTCAAAGACATAAGACTAAGATATTTACATATGATAGTTTTATTATAGAATGCAAGAACCAGTTAGACTATGAACCCTTAAGTGATGTAGAAGAAAAAATTATAGATATTATCAAAGAACATTTGGAGGGTGGTTCATACTTAAAAAAAATAAAATGGGATGACTTGAAAGATGAAGATAAAGAAGTTTTTTCAAAAATATATTATGATAAGATTATTGATGGATACTTATCTGAAAAACCTAGCCCTAATTATTCAAAATTAAGATGGTTTTATCGTAGATTGTGTCAATTGGGAGTTCCATTTGCAATTGATTATACAATTAGTCATATCTCGCAGTTAACGCCAATAATTAATGACATTTGCGAATATTTTGTAACTGCAGCTCCCAATTATTCTGGGGATCTTAAAGATAAAGGAGAGGATCTTCATAAATTATTAGATTCGGAATTAATTAGATCAAGTGAATTCTTTCAAATCGCTATAATTAACATCTTTTCAAGAACAACGGAATTAAATCATTTTGAGAATTTCGCACGTAATTTTCATACTTATCCTGACTCTGTTAAACGAAAAATATTTTTTATAGCAAAAGCAATAGGTGCAACTGATTGGATTAGAGAGAGCAAAGAAAAATATGATGGATTTAGTGAGTGGACAAAAAGAGCTTTTCTAATTTCGTGTTCATGTTTACCGGCAGATGAAAGAAAATTTTTCTTCGAAACCGCTAGAGAATATTTGGACGATAAAGATGTTTTAGAAAATTTAATAATGAAAAAATAACGCCCGCTAACATTACCCAAACCACATGCTCCCCAAAAGGCGCATGCAGTTTGGCTTTCCGTTAGCAGTAACTTTAAAAAGACCGCACAATGAATGATGATTATTTCAATAAAGTAAAAAAACAAATGGAACTATTTGCAGAAACAGATAAGTTAAATGCAAATATTTCATCCGCTGTAAAAACTATCAATGATATATTTCAAACGTTCGGCATTCAAGACACTGTTTGCTCTAATGACGTAGAATTTAGCAATTCATTTCTATGGAATAAATTATACTTGGTTTGGGACAAAACACTTGACAGCAATCTGATTTTAAGAAAGCCCAGACTAAGTGAAATCATTTTTAATCATTATTACCCTAAACCAACAAAGACAACATTTTATCATTTTACGACTTATAACAACTTTGTAAGCATTATCAAGAACCAAGAATTGTGGCTGTTCAACTTAATGAAACGATTTCACGAAGGCGAATTTACACAGTTTTATAAAGACCATGGACTAACAGGCTACGAAACGAACACCGACGACAATGGTATAGTAATGGAAAGGTCTTTAATGCAACAAACTTTTTACACGTCTTTTGCGAAATCTTCGACAATACCATTGAATGACGAAGAAAATTTATGGTATTCTTTTGGCGAAGGTGGTTTAGGCGTTAGACTTGAATTTGAAATAACACCTAAAGGCTCTTATACCGATTTTAGAAATGTATACTACAAACAAGACGAAAATCCGAATGAGGATTTATTGATAAACAAATTAGTATCTGAAGTTAATGCCAAATACAAGAGAATTTTTACATTGTCTGGACTTTCAAAAATTGGCGGTTTTTATCTTCAAGGCGACTTTAATACAGAACACGAAGCAAGACTTCTTATTAAACAATCAACTGACGACTATAAATTTGATTTTACTATTCACAATTTCAATGGAGAAATCAGATACATAAAACTAAAACTCTTTGACAATCCTCTTGTGGACATTAATATAAAATCGGTTCAACCGGGGTTTCATATAAACGATAATCGAATTGAAAAGGTAATAGAACAATATCCTTTACCTGATAAAATAGAAATTAAAAAAAAAACAAAATTTAAATAAAGCTACTGCTAACAAGTGGTATAGCCAATAAGGGCTTCTGAAATATGCGAAGGGTTAACTCTTGTGTAACTTGAAAGGATTTACCCTCAATCGTTACAGACCATACCGTCAATGTTAACACAAAATAATGCAGCAAATAGTTCAGCGTTTTTAGGATAAAAGGTTATAAAATATTAGTTTTGTAATATGGATTATAGATTAGAAAATATCAATGACGCAGATTTTGAAAGGATTGTAAATGCTATCTGTCAAAAGATTTTAGGTACTGGAGTTATTGAATTTTCGCCAGGGAAAGATGGAGGAAGAGACGGAAAATTTACCGGCACAGCTCAAAATTATCCTTCTTCAATAGATAATTGGACTGGAAAATTTATAATTCAGGCTAAACATACGGAAAATCCTATTGCTTCATGTTCTGATAGTGAATTTGAAAAAATTGTAGATGACGAAATTATCAAAATCAAAAAATTAAAAGAAAACGGAGAAATTGATAATTATCTTTTATTTACTAATCGTAAATATTCAGGTGTAAAAGGAGAACAACTTGTTAAAAAAGTTATAAACAGAACAGGAATTCTGAATTGTGCCATAATTGGGAAAGAAACAATTAATAACCAATATTTGAACTCAAATAAAGATATTGTAAGACAATTTAAACTAGACATAAATCATATAAAGTTTGATTTTTCTGATGAAGAAATTAAGGAAATTATTTTAGCATTCAAGAGCCAACTTCCAGAAATTAAATTGGAAATTAGAGAAGAAGTCGACAAGTTGAAACGAGATTTTACATATATTGATAAAAAAGAAAAAAACAATAAGAATAAGCTTAGCGAAGAATATTTTAATGAATTTATCAAAGGTGAATCATTAATGGATTTTGATAAAATTGAAAAATTCTTATACAATCCATTGAATCAAGCGTTAAAGGATTACTATTTTGATACAGCTTATGAATTAAATCAGTTAATTTCTTTAAAAAGAGATGAATTTGATTTGTTTGAGGAAATATTTGTATTTATTTATAAGTTAATTTGTGATGGTTCAACACCGCTAAAAGGGAGTAAAAAACATGTGATGGTTTTTCTACATTATATGTATTATGAATGTTTAATTGGGAAAAAAGCTGATAATGATAAAACCAGATAGACATATAAATCCTGACATATCAGTAATAAATATTGGAGCATTTATTTTAAAACAATTAAATGCTTTCTATGACATTAATTACAATGACTTATTAAAGAAGGTTATAGATAATATGGGAATCGAAGCTAAAGAGAATTTCCCTTATGCATTGAATTTTCTTTACCTTTTAGGAAAACTTGAATATCTAGAAATAACAGATTCTTTTAAATATAATGCAGCTAAGTAAACTATATTGCAACCACAAAGATTTTAAAAATATTACGTTTAATCTTAATGAATTAAATGTGATATATGCCGATGTGAAGTCTGATTTAAAAGAAAAGAAAAATTCCCATGATTTAGGAAAAACTAAATTTGCGGAATTAATTGATTTCATGCTTTTAAAGAAGATAGATAAACACCATTTTCTACTTAAAATTAAAGAAAATGGAAAATCCGTTTTTATTAATCATGTTTTCTATTTAGAAATATATTTAAATTCTAATGATTATTTGACAATTAGGCGAAATGTTGAAACTAACACAAAAATATCCTTTATACTACAAAATCAAAGCACAAAAGATTATCTTCCCCCATTAAATTGGGACTACGAAAATATTCCGATTGATAAAGCTCGTGAAATACTTTCTAATTATCTATCATTTGATTTTTTTCACAATAAAGATTATAACTACCGAAAATCTTTAAGTTATTCTCTTCGTACGCAGGATGATTTTAAAGATGTTTATAAACTTAATAAATTTGTTGGCGGAAAAGATATGGATTGGAAACCATTTATGTTTGATTTACTTGGTTTTAAAGGAGAATTATTACGACTAAAATATGACAATGATTCGAAAATAGAAGATATTAAAAATTTAATCAACTCTTATAAAAGTGACTATTCTGTTAAAGTAGAAGACAGGGATGAAATAATCGCAGAAAGATCTATTTTAGAGAGCGATTATAAAGAAGTTGAAGAACAGATAGATAGGTTTAATTTCTACAAGCAAGATAAAACTCTTATCAAGGAAGGGATTGATGAAATAGAAAATAAAATATCAAATTTAAACTCGGATTCATACAAATTAAACTATGAGCTCAACAAGCTTGAGGCTTCCATAAAAAACAATTTTTCATTTGATATTGAAAAAGTAAAAAAGGTCTTTGAGGAAACTTCTATTTATTTCTCAGAACAATTAACTTCAGATTATGAAGATTTAATGGCTTTCAATAATAAGTTAACCACAGAAAGGAATAAACTCTTAAAGTCAACCATTAAAGAAAAGGAAAATGAACTAAAAGATGTAAATTCTAAATTAGAAGAACTTCATCATGAGAGAGAATCACTTTTAACTCATCTTACAGATAGTGATACTTTTACAAAATTCAAGAAATGTCAAAAAGATTTAGTTAAAACAGAAGGACAGTTATTGAAATTTCAGGAAAAAATCAAAACGATTGATCTAATAATTCAAAAAGAGAATCAAATAGAATCATTGCAAACAGATATTAAATCAACCATTAGTGAGCTCAAAAAGATTCATCAATCGACGGATAAGAATCAAAAATATAATGAAATAAGGGCATTATTCTCAAAGTTTTACAAACAAATAATGGATGAAAACGCTGTTCTATCATGGAATCTTAACATAAATAATAATGTTGATTTTATTCCACCAAAGGTAAAATCTAAAATTGACGAAAATAAGGATACCGCAAAAGATGAAGGTAATACTTATATGAAGTTATTATGTGTAGCATTTGACCTATCCATTTTATGCGCATATAACAAAGAATCTTACTATAGATTTGTATATCATGATGATGTTTTATCACAACAAGACAATGGAATAAAAATCAGGCTATTAGAATTAATAAATGATATTACAAAAAAATATAAGATTCAGTATATACTCTCTGCAATAAAATCAGATTTGCCTTTGGATAGTCTAGATAAAATTCAAGACTTCGAGGAAAATGAAATTGTTTTAAAACTACACGACAATGATGTTTCAGGGACGTTGTTTGGTTTTGAATTTTAAACATTACGTGTGCTAAGATTTTTTATAAGGAATGGTAGGAAAATTGCTAATTTTTAAGGTTTGCAGCACGCTAAAACTGCATAGCGGTTTGACAGGAAATTATCACGCAATCTTTAATGCTCCCAATCAGTCAGACCACCGGATCTCGTTTTTTAGTTTAGTTCGTATCCATTGTAAACTACTCTTTGTGTCTGAGTCGGGTTCTGTCAAGGCCGACCTTTAGGTCGCTTGTCACAGCCTTGACGGGTTCCGGATCAGGCACTACCTTTGCTTGGAATGGAAACGGATTATGCAGCATATTCATACCAGGTAAAGGGCGTTTTACTGTCCAAACTTCGATGTGTTCGCCGGTTGTTGTAATAGTTGATGAACTTTTTTAACCCTTTTCGTAGCATGCTTCCGTTCTCTGCCGGACAAATATAAACATATTCTTGTTTATGTGTGTGCCAGAAACATTCGATCCAGATATTATCCAGTGCCCTGTTCCTACCGTCCATACTGATTGTGATTTCTTGCTTTTCAAGATATTCAACCCATGCAGGACAGGTGAATTTCGAGCCTTGGTCAGAGTTTACAATATCCGGTTTGCCATGATCGGAGATTGCTTTACGAAGCACTTTCTGGCTGTTTTCCGCATCCAACGAGTTGGATATATCCCAGCCAACAATATACCGGCTATATACGTCAATGATGGCCGTCAAATAAAGGAATCCTTTTTTCATAGGGATGTACGTTATATCAATGCACCATACATGGTTCGAATGAGTAACTTCCAAACCACGAAGCTTGTAAGAATGGATGTATTTTGCCAACCCTCGTTTACTCAAGTTCCGCTTCGGATAGATGGCCATGATGCCCATTTTACGAAGCAATCGCCGAATACGCTTTGGTCCAATGAGAATGCCAAGATCACGCAAGAAATCCACCATCCCCAAAACGCCTTTTGTGGGATGCTCCAGGCATTCTTCGTCCATCATGCGCATCAACTTAAGGTTTGCCGGATTCTCCTCTACAGGCTTGTAATAAAGCATGATACGATTCAATCCAAGTAGATCGCACTGGTGACGTTCACTGATATTTGGCCGTGGAGAAACTATTTTTTGAGGACTTCAGTATCCCCAGTTGCTCTGAGGCCCTCTTGCAAAAATCAACTTCCACTTCCAAGCGTCCGATCTTTTCGTACAACGCTTTTTCACGTTTGGCTGCTTCTTCGTCAGGAGCTTTCGTGGAAAAAATCTCTGCTCCACGGGATAAAAACTCCCGTTTCCAGTTAGAGATCATTTGTGGATGTACATCGAAACGTTTCGCCAATTCGCTCAGCGTTTCCTATTCTTTGAGTGCTTCAATCGCCACTTGGGCTTTGAAGGTTGCGGTGTGTTTCTTTCTTGTCGCTTTCATAATGGGTAAATTTAATTGTTTTTATTAAACTTAACCAGTGGTATGATTTTTAGGGAGTACTATAATCTGCCACTACTCATACCATCACCGTTATTGATAATTATAAGAATCTGGTATTATAGCATTTTACTTACTAAAAGATAGAAAAATATGAAGAAACTAATTTTATCAATTTTTCTTAATTTTCTTGTAATTAGCCTTGTCTGTTCACAGGAGGTAATTAAAGTAACGACATCAAACTTGAATCTAAGGTTAACACCTGATTCTACTAGCGAGATTTTGACTGTACTTCCTAAAGGGACAACGGTTAAAATTAAAGAAGATTGTGATTGTACATGGATACCTGTATTGTATAATGGAAAAGTTGGATATGTAAGTGCAAAGTTTCTTAAGACTCCAACAAAGAACTCTAACACTGGACATGTCAGATCTTCTCAAGTTAAGCACTATACAAACTCTAGGGGCAAAAAAGTTCAATCGCCTACATACTACAATGCTCCTCCTGCAGGAGCGACTGCCTTATGCAGAGATGGAACATATAGCTTCAGTAGAAGTAGACGAGGAACATGTTCCCATCACGGTGGAGTTGCAGAGTGGTTATAAAATATTACCCATTGATAATTATAAAAAACACCTACCAATAACATATTCTAAACTACAAAAAACCAATGCTTTGCATTTTGTTTACCGTGGCCTTCTATGTTGAAAACCAAATTTTTTATGCATTATTTTTCAATTTTTTTTTATTTTTTTGTTGAGCACAAATAACGTGTCTCCCTCTCACCCGCCCTCTCTAAATTTATGAAAACCAAAATTCCTATTGTTCAATTTACAGAAATTCCATATATAAAAAAGAACAAAATACCTCAAATAAAAATTTTATCTCACTGATATTTAGTTTAATACATTTTCTTAGTGTCAGATATTTTTTGTAAATTTGAATATCATTCTCAGAGGGGAATAAATTATATCTATTAATATTAACCAACTCTCGTTTTACATAGAAAAGGTAAACCAATTGGTAAACCAGAGCAAAAAGGAGAGCAAAGAAACAATCATAAAACGCTGATATACTATCGGTTGCAAGATGCTCGAGTGGTTGAAGAGGCACGCCTGGAAAGCGTGTGTACCTCTAAAGGGTACCGCGGGTTCGAATCCCGCTTTCTCCGCAAACAATTTCTTTTCAAAACGAGCTTTAGCTCGTAGCACAAAACAAAAAAACAGCCGCATCAAGCTTGCTTGAATGCGGCTGTTTTTGTTTTGTGCGTAAGACCCGAAGGGGCTTTTTGAAAAGAAATTGTTTGCAGGGCCCCCACCGAGGATCGCGGCGCGAATGCGACGCAATTTCGCGTTAAACTTCAAAAGTTTATGTGAATTTAATCACCTCAGAAACTCATTTCACACAATACAATGTATATTGTGGATATAGAAAAAAATATATATTTTGGCTGCAATAATATCCGATATACGACATTAATCGCAGTCATTCTATATTTTTTGCACTTTTTACTTGACATGAATAACCTGTTTGGTTCCCTTTTATATTCATTGGAGTCAAAATCTTTCTATTTAGAAAAAAACATATATTATGGCTGCAATAATATCCGAAAAGTGATTATATTTGCAGCCATAATATCTTAAATCAGAAAAATGAATACTGCTGCTAGCATAAAAGACTGGATAAACAAGCTCCAACAAAACGGCAAGCTCTACTTTTCCATTGAGCAGGTTTCTGAAGCTTTCCCTGATATACAACCCACTGGTATACGCAGTGCACTGGCTCGTCTCTCCGCAAAAAACAGTATTGTTTCTGTTTGGAAAGGATTTTATGTAATTGTACCAATATCATATACGGTCAAAGGAATACTACCTCCGGTTATGTATATCGACCATTTAATGCAGCATATTAAACGTCCTTATTATGTTGGATTACTCAATGCTGCTGCATTCTATGGTGCTGCTCTTCAACAGCCACAGGCGTTCTCGGTGATTATTCAACATCCCACACTTCGCGACAATAACAAAAAAAATGTTCGGTTGCAGTTTGTGGCACGCCGTAATTTTCCTACTGTTGAATTACTCGAATCACGTAAAACTCAAACCGGCTATGTTAAAATATCCTCCCCTGCTCTTACTGCTGCAGATATCATTCAATATGAAAAAGAAATTGGTGGGTTGAATAGAGCATGTACTGTGTTGAACGATCTAACAGAAGTGCTGGATTTTACAAATACTCCTGACGCTTTCTTTGAGATAGTCAGGACAGCTACAATTCAACGATTGGGTTATTTATTGGAGAATGTTGTCGAATCTCCTAATTTAGCTAATCAGCTATATAAAAAAGCATTACAGGCCAATTGTAGCTTTCAAAAGATTCCACTAAAAAACGGAAAAACTATTGAGAAAAGGATGCTAGATAAAAAATGGAAAATAATTATTAATACTGAAATTGAAATTGACGAATGATACCGGTATCAGCTATTGAAGAATGGAGACACAAAGTGCCATGGCAAACAAACGAACAAGTCGAACAAGACTTGATTATTTGTCGTGGACTAACTGAAATATTTAAGGATGAATTCCTGGCAAAATCGTTGGCTTTTCGCGGAGGTACAGCCCTACACAAATTATATCTTTCGCCACAACCCCGCTATTCCGAGGATATCGATTTAGTGCAAATCAGTGCCGGACCAATAAAACCAATTATAGATAAACTTCGTGATGAAGTTTTATCCTTTCTTGGTGTACCTGTCGTAAAGCAAAAAGCCAATAACAATACCTTGATTTTTCGGTTAGAATCCGAAATTGCACCGGTCATGCCCATTCGGTTAAAGGTAGAAACAAATTGCAGGGAACATTTTTCGGTATTAGGCTGGTCGAAATTCCCATACTCCGTACATAGTGAATGGTATACCGATTCTTGCGAAATTACAACTTACCCGCTCGAAGAATTGTTGGGGACAAAACTCCGGGCACTCTATCAACGGCGCAAAGGTCGCGATTTATTTGATTTATACACGGCCATATCTACTCAAAAGGATTTAGATCTAGAGAAAGTACTTGCTTGCTATCGCGAATACATGAACTTTGTCGTGGGCAGCAATGTACCCACGCAAAAAGAATTCCTGCTAAATATGGAAGAAAAAATGCAAGATGATGATTTCTTGGGCGACACTCAATTATTATTAAGAGATGGTGAAGCTTACGATCCACAAGAAGCATACAAATTAATTAAAAAGGATATTATAAGTAAACTATAGTTAATTCTATCCTGTCGCATAAAATATATATATTGGCTGCAATAATATCCGAAAGGTGATCCTATTTGCAATGATTGGGCTTTCAGAAAAGGCATATCCTATGTTACAAAATTGATTAATCATGGACAATAATTGCACTGATTATGAATATATTAGTTTGATTTAATATATATTTGCAAGATATTGTTGGAGGATTTATTAAAGCAAAATCTAAGATAACCATGAGAATGAGGAAAACATTTATTTTAATTGCTTTTGTTATTGCTCTTTTTAAAGGCATTGATCTACAAGCCCAGGTTACAGTGACCCTAAATGTCGCAACTGCTGGTACGTTAAGTACATTGATTGATCCAAGCCAGAAAAATCTAATTACAAGTTTAACGCTTACTGGTAATTTGAACGGAACGGATATTCTTTATATTCGTGAAATGGCCGGAAGTGATGTGAAAGGGAATGCTACTTCAGGAACGCTTTCTGTACTTGATCTATCTGGAGCTAAGATTGTAAGTGGCCGTAGTGCTTATTATGTCAATTTTATTTCTTATGATTATTCCACCTCAGACAACTCAATTTCGGATTATATGTTCCGCAATTGTACAAGTCTGACTTCTATTACTATACCTAATAGTGTTACTACTATAGGTTCTTTTGCCTTTTCTAATTGCACAGGATTGACTTCTATAACAATGCCTAATAGTGTAACATCCATTGGAGGTTATGCATTTGATCGTTGCACAGGATTGACTTCTGTAACTATACCTGGTAGTGTGACTTCTATAGGAAATCGTGCATTTTATAATTGCACAGGATTAACTTCTATAACCATACCAAATGATGTGACTTCTATAGGGGATTATGCATTTTATAATTGTACAGGATTGACTTCTATTACTATACCTAGTAGTGTTACCTCTATAGGTCAACAAGTTTTTTATAATTGTACAGGATTGACTCAGATTATTGTAGACAGTAATAATTCCAATTTTTCTTCATTAGATGGAGTGTTATTTAATAAAGATTGGACTTTACTTATTGCTTATCCAAATGGAAAATCCGAACAATATACAATACCAAATAGTGTGACTTCTATTGGAAATTATGCATTTTATGATTGTACAGGATTAACTTCTATCACTATACCCAATAGTGTTACATCTATAAGTGCAGATGCTTTTTCAAATTGCACAGGATTGACTTCAATAACCATACCTAATAGTGTTACCTCTATAGGAGATTATGCTTTTTGGCTTTGCAGCATAACTACACTTAACTTCAACCCAACAAATTGCACTTCTATTGGGAGTCATGCTTTTACATTTCAATCGTCTTTAAAAACAGTAAATATCGGCGATAACGTTAAGACACTACCTAATAACCTGTTTTCTAGTTGCGCAGGATTAACTTCTATAACTATACCAAATAGTGTTACTTCTATAGGGGATCATTCATTTTATGGTTGTAGAGGATTGACTTCTATAATTATACCTGATAGTGTGACTTCTATAGGGGATTATGCATTTTATGATTGCACAGGATTAACAGAAGTTCACAGTAATAATATAACTCCACCAAATGCAAGTTACAATACATTTTCTGGTATAAATAAAGCAACATGCAAACTTTATATTCCGGAAAATTCTTACTCAGCATATACAAAGGCTACTGGATGGAATTATTTTATAAATACCTTTGAGGTAAACCATAATGGATCAATACTTTATAATATTACAACGAACTGTAATGAAGGAGGGGTCGCAACCATTAATGAATTCAATAAAATATCAATAACTATTGAAGAAGGGAAGTCTGCAACAATCACATTCTTACCTAATGAGGGTTATATACTTTCAACCGTTTTATTAAATGAAAATGATATTACTTCAAATATTAGCAACAATTCATACATTATTCCATCCGTTACTCAAAATCAGGTTTTCAATGTTACTTTTAAAAAGATAACATTGGCTACAACGGTTACTGCAGGTGAAGGGGGACAAGCAATCCTCAGCAGCCAGAGCGTGGATTACGGGAACTCCGTAACCTTAACGATCACTCCCAATGAAGGATATGTGGTTGATAAAGTAACCAAGAACGGTACTGATATCACTGATAGCATTGCGAACAATGCATATACTGCAACAGGGATCAAGGTTGCTCCAGTTTTCAATGTTACTTTTAAAAAGATAACATTGGCTACAACGGTTACTGCAGGTGAAGGGGGACAAGCAATCCTCAGCAGCCAGAGCGTGGATTACGGGAACTCCGTAACCTTAACGATCACTCCCAATGAAGGATATGTGGTTGATAAAGTAACCAAGAACGGTACTGATATCACTGATAGCATTGCGAACAATGCATATACTGCAACAGGGATCAAGATGAATATTGAATTTGTGGTATTTTTTAAAATATATACTGATATTACTCAAGCTCAAAGAAAAAATATTAAGATTTATACAGATCAAGATGCAATAGTAGTAACAGGAATAGATTTAGAAAAAAATATTTCTGTTTATACTTGCTCCGGAATTTTACTCCAAATCATTAAAGCAACAGACAACATGGTTAGAATTAACCTTCCGCCCAATCATATTTATATAGTCAATACAATGGGTAAAACATTCAAAGTTGCTTTATAAAAAGGGGAAAGTATAAAGCAATTTATTTGCTGCTTCTCATCATTAGTGTCCCATTAAAATTGGGACGTTATTAAAAATGTTTTCTCAACCCGACTTCAGTACAGTTATTTTTCCAATTCTTTAATAATATTCGATTCATATTCGGTATTGATATTAATTTTCATTTTATCCTTGTATGTCCTTATCAACGACTTTAATTTGTCATTTTTATCAGAGTCCTTATATATCTCTGCCAGATGTAAAAAAGCACTGGAATAACCAGACATTACAATTCCTGAAACACGGGGCATATCCTTTTCCTTCATCGTTTTATAATGGTTCAGATTTTCAGGTCTGATCAGTTTTTCAATTTTAGATTCATCAACAGAGTAATTGCTATCGATGGTTTTGACAGGCAATAATTTTGAAACCAATCCGCAATTCTGAAAGGACTCTTCCAATCCGCCATAAAATGCAGGGGATGCAAAATTTGAAAAATAAATTGGACGTTCGGCAAAGTTTTCTTCTATTATTTGTAACAGTATGGCTCTTTGCGGGCTAAGATAGGTCCTTTGTTTTGCTTTTTCACCTACCATTTTTGAGTGCATTCTTTCCGATGTCAAATCAGGAAAGACTGTCCATTGCATGCAATAATCATTCGGTAAATTATATTTTTGTTTGTCATTGGTAGAGATACTGATAAAAACATTGGTTGTGTCCCATTTATATGGATGAATATCCATAATTTGTTGGTCTGTAAGGTTAATTTTCACATTTCGGACAGCATCTTCCAATCCTCTTTTTAGAAATTGCACATACCATGGGCGGTCGATATTTCCTATTGGTATAACGGTTATGTCAGTCCTGAAATTTTCACATAACTGCAGATAGGAACAAATATCAAAATCAGCATTTCCTCCTGCAAAAACAATGGCGTTTGCATCACAGCTCATTAAAAAGTTCTTCCCGAATTCTGTCATCCAATCCGGGTAGGCTCCTTTATTATAAGCACGTTGATAAAAATATTTAAGTTTATCGACATCATAGTTTTGCATGGCTAAAAAAGCATTTCCACTACATTGAGCACCGTAGAAATACTTTGCATCGCCATAATTTGGATCAAGTTCGAGGGCTTTGTCTAAATATTGGAATATCTGTTCGGAGCAGGAATAGTCGTAACCGCTCAAGGGACGACTGTCATAAGCTCTGTAGTGATTAAACCATCCGAGATAATAATAAATTTCAGCATCTTTGGGTGATTCAGCGAGGGCTTTTTCAAGTAAATCAATCGCTTTTTTGTAATGCTCATCTTTAAACGCTTCCAATGCTTGTTCTTTCAGTGTCTTTTCTTGTGTGAAAGCATTTATCACTGAAATCAATAAAATAAAAAGGGTACTGATAAGTTTCTTCATGGTTCTGTTTACGCGTTGTGCGCAGGTTTTATTTATCATCTAAGTTCTTATCACATGATGTCCAACCGAAAGTAGAAAACAGGAGAACCAGGACACAGAGAATGGAATTGAGCTTTCGATTCATTTCCTTTGTTTTTTTGAATGGTTATTGTATCCGCTTTAAAATTCGTAGACTAATTCAATGGCGTTATTTTCCGGAACAAAGATTTTATGGTCTTCGGGCATGGCAACCCCGTTTTTAACTTTTACAATTCGTACGATGTTGGTATCGTTCCGGGCTACAGGTATATTTCGGAAAGTCTGGTTCTCGCTTTTAGCCACAAAATGATCATAACCGCTGGAGCTGATTCCGTATTCCGTATTCAACATCTTTTTTTCATCCGATTTTGACCCCCACGGGAAAAATGTCTGGACTTCGAAATGGTCAACGGCCTGTGTTGGCCGGAAGTTTTTCAATGTAACAGTAATATAGTCTTTGGTCGGAATATAAAAAGAAACATCATATACCGTGTCCTGTTTTAACGAAATGATCGGGTTATACGAATAAGAGATACCAGTTTCGAGAACCTGCTCCGGCAGGAAGTATCTATCCGGATCTAAATTACTGAAATCAATCTGCAATTCGAAATAAGAAGAAGACTGGCCTTCAAAAGATTCCACTTCGTCATCTTTAATATTGAAAGACATGCTGTAAGAACCATTTGCATCTGTTGTCGCTTTCCGTTTTAACCAGGAATGATAACTGGCAAGCCATTGTGCTTCGACATATTTCACTTGTAATCCTACACCTTTTAAAGGGGTGTTGTCCGACGTTACAATATGCCCACTGATGGTTGTATAACCGGGAGTACATTCCTTGTCGGTATCATCGTCTTCTTTCTCGCAGCCCATAAAGGCGAACAAGATAAATAAAACAAATAATGTTCTTTTCATGTTTCTTATTAATTGTCTGTTTTTTTAAAGTTCTTATTCAGCAAGTAGTTTATCAATATCTTCACAAACTTGCGAAATGGATGATGGGCGTGGAGCATTCTTTGTCCTGACTGTGCCATCTTTACCAACAAAGATAAAGGTAGGATAACCTCCTGAAAGCAAACTGGCAGAGGCTTCGGAGGATAAATCGTCATCAAAGAAATAATTCTCACCTTCAATTTCTCCATTTTTGATCATTTTTGCCCAGGCTTCCTGAGTCGACTTCATACAGATATTTAAAAACACCACATCTTTATTAAGAAAAAGCTTATGCAATTCCCGTGCAGGTGCCATCTCAGCACGACACGGCCCGCACCATGTTGCCCCAATATCCATATATATAACTTTCCCTTTGTACTTTTCCTTGATTAAATGATCAAGACTAAAGTTTTTTACATTTTCTATTTTGCCACTCCGTGACCAGAGAAATGCCCCCTTGCCACTATTAATTTCAGGAAGTATAATCGTTTTCTGAGTATTGCGGAGAGCCAATACTTTTTCAAAAATTGCTTTTTTTGTATAATCATTCACACCAATTCCAAGGGGAACATCTTCTATTTTTTGATAAAAACCATAAAGCAAAATGTCACGAGTTAATGATTTGGGTAATGCCAATAATAGCTCAGAACCACGTTTTTTAATATTAACGGCATCTTTGTTTTTTACGTAAAGGCTCATTATAGAGTCGTTTCGAAATATTGCGTTCTGAAATGCTTTAATATGATATGGGAACATCATATTATCAAACTTCTTAGGATTATAGATATCAAAAATAGGCTGGGTATAAAACTCAAGAGCCTCACTATTAGTACGGCCTTTATAATCCATCGCATAGTTGGCAAGAGTATAAAGAGACATCTCTTGCATCAAATCTTGAGTCCATGAGCTCATATTTCGCTCGCGACAATAATGCGCAATAGAATCATTTATCCTTTTATTATCGGCTTCAAGGGTTTTCATAAACGCCGTAAGAGGAAGTGAAAAATTATCAGATGACAGTCTTGTTATTCCGCAAAGGTCATCAAAAGCTTGGCTGAGTTCTGCGTTATTTTGGGAATTATCCCCACCAAAAATTAAAGCATTTTTCTTGTGTTCATGGAATTTTGCAGCATCTATTTCTAAGTAAATTGAATCGCCCGGATTAGCATACAAGTTGATAAACTGCTTGTCGTAATTAATTGTAAAACTATGTCCCCAAAGCATTTCGAATGATGCCCGAAAAAGACCTGACGAATCAACACGTGAAGCAAATCTATCATTATCATCAAGTGGATCACAAGCAATGATTGTTATTACTTTTGGAGTTTCATTGCTATGGTTCGTAATTTTGCCATATACAATGGTTTTCTGCGGCTGTCCCTTCAAACTTTCTGTTGTAAAAATCCCAAAAATGAAGACAAAAGAAAAGTATAGAAGCGTTTTCTTTCTCATGAGTCCGTATTTCACAGTCTATCTGATATTGTTCATTACAAGTATTTTTCCAATTGCTTTTTCAGGGATATAAAATTGCTTGGCCTTTCTGCTCTTTTTTCGACAATCTCTCCCTTTTTATTCACAATGGCATATTTAGGAATAGATATATTTAGCTTTCCATTCTCGTCTTTCAAAAACAAGATTTCTATATCTTTAGGGAAAGTACTACTTGCATTCAAATTTTCTTTTTGATGATAAGGAACAAAATATCCATTTAGTGAATCTTTTTGAATCATCGAAAAAGCTTTTGCTATATCCTCTTTATTGTCAATGGTCACATAAAGTCTGACGTTAATTTTTTCATACGAAAATCCATCCTATTAATTTAAAAATTCAGTTTACCACTACATCAACACCACCAGTTTGACCTGTGACCAAATCAGTAACGATCAGTTTGGTTTTACCACTTTTTAATGGTGTCACCCGAACAACTGCAGAATTACTTTCTTGATTAAAATGGTCATTCCCCGGAGTGATAGACTCAACTACTCCTATCGTTTCATCAACTACCCTGGCTGTATATTGACCGCTTCCTCTCCAAATTGAAATGCCATTAACTCCAACGGTAAACGGGAGATCAAAAGTTAGCTGGCTGTTCTCTGACTCCGGAATGAACAAATCATATTCGTTTACAACAAAAACACGAACCGAAAAATGTGCTATTTTCCCTTTATATATTTGAAATTCAGTGATGCCGTTGGATAGAGCCTCTACCTTGAATGTATTCCTTAGTGCAACATTAGCCCTCATAGAGGCAATATAATCGTTGACTCCGACCAAGCTATCAGTTGTATCAAAAATAAAAGGCAGTTTGAATATACGGAAATCCCCTTTTTTCATATATACGTCTTCGTGCGAATAATCTCCGTAATCAATCGATTCACGCACATTAACATCGATTGTTTTAACAGCATAGTCATTACCTGTTTTGTTATCGTCAACATCCACAACCGTAATAGTAGCTTTACCCTGCCCATGGCCGATAATATAAAACACGTCTTTGTCCTTCTCGTCAAAACGAATTTCGGCAATGCCAGGATTCGATGAAGTAACCCTTAACGAACCTGCTCCTTCCAACTTTTTGACCTCGACATAGCTATGCTCATTATCCAATACACAAGATTTCACGTTTAATCGAAGATTCTGTTCTAACACATCGTCATTTTTTTCACAGGAAAAAAGTGTAAAAAACACAACCGATAGTAATAATAGTTTTTTCATCTCATTGTCTTTATTTTAACATTTAAATCCTCGATGCAACCCGCCAAATCCTTGTTTACTTGTGTAAGTGATAGATCATGGACTCGTTTCATATTAAATTTATCGTTAATGTTTAATTTAATTCTCATTTGGCAAAAATAGACAGACAAAACATAAACATCCTTGATTTAAATCAATGATTCTGCTGAAACGACAGTTTCTTTCTGATTCTGCTCAATGTTTCGGGCGCAATTTTTATCAGGGAAGCTATCTCTTTTAAACTAATCAGATTTAAAATATCGGGATAAAGTTCTATCAGTTTCTGATAGCGTTCTTCGGGAGAATCGCAATACAGTGAAAGCAGTCTGTTACTGGAATCGTTCAATAAGGTTTCTGCCATTTTGCTTCTAAAATCATGGAAGCCACAATTTTCGTAAAAAGCGTTAAGCTCTTCATAAGTCAGAAGTAGTACAATACTGGCACTGATAGCTTGAACATCAATAATTGAAGGCTTTTGGATTTGAAAAGAACTGTAGCCTGCAACAAAATCATTTTCAAAACTGTAATCTACAATTTGCTCTTTCCCGTCGGAGGTGTAGCCCAAATATTTGAATCCGCCTTTCAGGATAAGCCCTACATGATTATGCTTTTGCCCACGTTGCATGAAGAATTCATTTTTCCCGTATTCCTTTCTGATGTCCTTCGCGATAAAGAATTGTCTTAATTCGGCAATTCCTTCAAGCTCCATGTGTTTTTTTATAATAGACATATATGATATTTAAAAAGATGGAACCGACCCATAAACTTAAATTTCTCGTCTATGCTCATTTTCTACTTGTGGTTCACAAGTTGAAAGATGGTTAATCCATTGAAAACGTTACGTGAATTATTCTTAATAATTAAAAAACACTGGTGCTAGCATAAAAGACTGAATAAACAAACTCCAACAAAACGGCAAGCTCTACTTTTCCATTGAGCAGGTTTCTGAAGCTTTCTCTGGTATACAACCAACCGATATACGCAGTGCACTTCGCGACAATGAACTAGTAAGAAGCCATTTGATAAATAAAATATAGTTTGGACTAAAATATTTTATAAAATGAAATCTCATATTTATATTTTATTGCAAGAGCCGAATCAATTATACTGATATCCTAAAATAGAGAAAAATTATATTACATATGTCATTTATTCAGATAATCTATACTGATTCGCAAAGACAGTCCCAACCATACATAATAAGCAATTGATAATCAGAAGGATTGCCCCTAAAAACAGGAACAATCCTTCTTTCATCCATTAAATCTTCTTCCCGATATAGAACACATAGCCGTAATACTCTTTATACTTATTGTATAAATCAACTTCATACCGTTGGCTTGCTATGAGTTCTTCCGCAGTATTATTGCCTGCATATTTTTTCAAGAAAGCCTCTTGTGCGAAAACTTGCGGAACATAGAAATGCTCCGTCCAGCAGTTTTCGGGCAGGATAAAAGTGGCAACAGGAATATATCCGGCTTTTTGCATTTGGGTGACCTTGTTTGGAATAGTATCTATTTCTGGATAAGCATCCATCCAAAACTCGTTGATCTCGGCAGGTCGTTCCTCGGTAAACCACGATGCTTCTGTAACAGCAATATAGCCTCCTGTTTTCAGAATTTTCCGCCATTCATTCAAACCCCGTTCAAAACCGATATTATAGATTGCTCCTTCCGACCAGATCAGGTCTAATTCTTCATGCTGAAAAGGAAGATGATCCATCGAACCGACGATGCCTTTTATTCTATCCTGAAGATTCAGTTTACCGGCATTCAAGTTGAACAGGTCAATAAAAGTAGGAAACAAGTCGATGCCTGTAATATATCCAGGAACATGTTGTGCCAGCACCATAGTCTGACCGCCTGTCCCGCAACCAATGTCGGCAATACGGGATTCGTCGGTCAGATGATCGATAAAGCTCAATGCTTTAATGGTAACTTCGGGGCTACCAGGTCCTTGTCGTTCTACATTTGAAAAATATTCGCAGATTAAATGGAAGTCGAATTCGTGAATTGATTTATTTTCGTTACTCATGATGTTTAAATTTTTATGGTTGAGGCCACAAATATAATTTTTGCCAAGCCTCAAACGGCCATTAATGTATAGATATGAAAATAACTCTGACAAGAATATGCCTGAGTTGAATGAAGGGATAACCTTGTGGAATAAAACCAAAGGCTATTTACTTGACCAAATCCGTCTTAAATTTAAACATCCAAAGTTTTTAGACTGTGCAAAGATATAAATTTTTCAATATTATCAACACTTGCAAACGTCTTTATGACAGGACTATCTTCTGCCTGTAGATTTGGTTGTCTTTGTTTTGGCAGTTCTTTTTTCCTGCATCTGTTTCTCCACTTTCACGGGATTACCAATTGTTCTACCATAGTAATTGGTACTTTGGACCCTTGTGGACTCTGTCGATCTGTTTGATACCCCAGCATCCTCTTTGTTTGAACGATTTGTTCTGGGCGACCTTGTAACATCTGTATTGGCAGGACGACGCTCAGTTCTTCCCTTATCTGAAGAAAATCTGTCTTCATTCTGTTTGTTGTAATCCTTTTGATATCGACGATCTTCTTTTTGATATTTGAAATTCCGTTCATTCTTTAGATTCTGATTATCCCAGCTGCGCGCTCTATGTCTTTCATTCTCACCCCAGTAAATAGCACTTCTACGATTTTCGTCAAAACCTCTTACATAAGGTATGTTACTATGATCGTAGTAGTCACGATAATAATATCTGGGATAATGTGACACATAATACTGATGATGCATCCAGGGTCTGTAAATATTTACGTTTAGAACGACGGTAAAACAATCATTCAAATCGTAACCCGCATACATGGAAGGTATATTCTTCGAATAGACCCATCTTCCATGGTCAAGAAAGATGAACTCGTTGTCGGAAAGGTCATAATAGGTTTCCAAATCAGGCAAATAGTAGTAACGCGCTCCTGGGTAAAATGGCGGAGCCCATTGAGGGTTGGAATAACTTGTTTGGATTCCGGCCGTGGAATAGGTGTACATACCACATCCAGTAAACAATGATGCGGTGAGCAAAATGACGGCTATCACCGCTGTTTCTTTGATTTTTTTCATCTTGTTGAATATTTAAAAGACACCATTACTATTATGGAAAGCATACTCATTCCTTATTCTCACTTGATTTTCGTAACTGCTTTTGGATTTATCACGGCAAAATGTGCAGACCTTTGCGCAATTTTTGCTTGCTCAACTGTGATATTCTCAGGCCTATAACAATTTCCTATGATAGATTTTCCCGACAGGACTTCATACCAAGTACACGCGGCCATATAACGTCCGTAGTTCAATTGAAGATGATAACCGTCACGACAAAAATGATCACCGATCATACTAGTCCTCCCATTTTGGATGGCGGTACCGGTAGGAATTACAAAATCCATGGCAGCAACTTTTGCTGCCTTGTTTACAGCATTGACAATAGATTTGAACATCTTCATCTGATTCCGGTTATAATTTTCAAAACCAATTTGCTTACAGTCTTTTTCATACGCCCATGTTTCATGCAATCCGAACTTAACTTTTGCATTGGTTGTGCGCGCTCGTACAAAATCTTTCAAATGAATCAGAGAAGGAAAATAAGAACTATAGATTCCCGACAACGGGCTACATTGCTGGAATGTAATATAGTCCCAATCCTCATCTTCAATGGCTGACGTCAACGAATAATGGTCCGTCATTGTTTTTACGCCATTGACAATTTTCCTGTAAGAATAGACAGCTGTATCATTAACTGAATTCATGTCATGTTTTCCCAAACAGCAACCGCCAATATACAGATTTCCGATAATCAATTGATCACCACCAGCCAAAGCAAGTTCATATAAGTTTTGTTCAATAGCATCCGCAGAAAAACTATTCCCGATAGCCAATATCTTAATTTCCCTGGCATAAAGACCAAGAGAAAAGGATGTGATAATCAAGAATAGTATAAATCTTTTCATTAGAATTGCGAACTTGAACTATACACAAAGATAAAAATATAAACTTAGTTGTTATCTATACTACCCCACAAAAAACCGGCCCGCAATTCCTTGCGTCCGACTTTTCTGATATGATAACACAATCAATCCGAAAAATATTTGAATTTCCGGCAATTTAAAAAGATAAAAAACGAGGGTGTCTCAAAAGTCTGAGGCATCCTCGTTTTATTCATACACCTATCTGAGATCAAACTCAAATATTCAATCCTCAGAGGCTTAAAAAAAACTTTTGAGACAGCTTCGTCAATTTTGTTCAATCGAATCAAAAAGCGTCCACAATTCCCATAAAATCTTCAGCTTTCAAAGCAGCTCCACCAATCAAACCTCCATCTACGTCAGGGTTTGCAAAAAGTTCCTTAGCATTGGACGCCTTACAACTTCCCCCATAAAGGATAGAGCAATTATCGGCAACCTTTTTGCCATATTTGGCAGCCAACACGCTACGGATATAAGCATGGATTTCCTGAGCCTGAGCTGCTGTTGCAGTCTTACCGGTACCAATCGCCCAAACAGGTTCATAAGCCAGTATGATCTTGGAAAAGTCTTCCACTGAAAAATCAAAGAGCGATTCTTTAATTTGAGTTTCAACAACTTCAAATTGTTTGCCGGCTTCCCGTTCTGCCAGTACTTCTCCGATACAGAATATCGGGGTCAAACCGTTGGCCAGTGCCAGTTCAACTTTGGTTTTCAGGATAGCGGAGGTTTCACCGTAATAGGCACGACGTTCCGAATGACCAAGGATAACATATTGCGCACCGGTAGATTTCACCATGGCAGCGGAAACTTCTCCGGTATAAGCACCGGAAACGTGATCAGCACAGTTTTCAGCAGCAACACCCAGTTTTGCAGCGTCAACAGATGCACAAACAGATGCAAGGTGAATAAAAGGAGTACCGATAATAACATCGCAATTAACTTTTTTAGAAGCCAATATTTCATTCAGTTCGGTTGCCAAAGCAACACCTTCCTGCAGGGTCTTGTTCATTTTCCAGTTACCTGCAACAATGTTTTTTCTCATTGTGATTTTGTTTTACAATTAATAAACCTAAGTAATATTTTTTTGTTTCATTTTTTTCAAATGGAAATGGAAACGATACCCCCTGTGCAACAAAAAGAATAAAAGGACAGGTATCATGAAAAGGATAAAAGCGTTAAACACAACCCTAAACGTACTGACTTTTCTAACTTTTCCCCAAGTCAATATATTCAAAGGTTGCTTCGACTTAGAAAAATCCGGAATGTCTCCGGAGCCCCATTTCTGGAGCACGACCCCGTCTTTCAGCAAAATCATGCCTGGATTGGATCGAATCATTGTCTGTAAAGTACGTTTATCCACGGAGCAATATTCAATGTCTGAATCATATTCATAATTCCATTCATCGATGGCATCAGCACCTGAACTTGTCAAACCATAAAATTGATATCCATGATTACCGGCATATTTCCGGGCTGATTCTATGTTTACATTGGCACTCCGGTTCGATTTTTCCAAATCAGGACTTACCAAAAGGAAGGTATACGAGGTATCATTGAGCACATCTTGGGTAATGTCACCCTTTATCGGATGTTCCAATACAAAGTCATAAATAGGGGGGGTATAACCCTTACGTATCTGAATCTCTTTCCTGTCTACAAAAGTCCATGAAGCATCATTCAAGGGTGCTTTTTCGGCTGAGAATTCCTGCTGGACACCATTTTTCTCGTAAATGAACCGTGTATCAAAAGAATCAAGCGGTGCCCCATCCGGAATGGTCATAAAATCAGCCAGACGATTACCTATCCGATAGGGTCGGAAATCCAACAAAGGAAGATGAAAATAAGAATAAGCAGACAGTAGAACCGGAAAAATCAGGCACCAATAAGCTGTCCACCTTGCCGTATTCCATCCGAATATCTTGTAGCACAACCCATTCCAATAAAAGACAGGAAAGGCCAAAAGTAACAAAACGATATTTTTATAAAAAGTCTGCCAATTGGTCAGGATCAAAGCATCGCCGAAACAGCCACAATCCGAAACCGGATTTTTGATGGCCAGATAAAGCGTAAAAGGCGTCATCACCAATAAGAACATCAATGAAAGCGTACTGGTCAGTTTTTTCCAGATACCCAATATCAAAGAAGTTCCCAGAGAAAATTCGAAAGCAGGAAGCAGGACGGCAAAAATCCAGGATAGACCGGAGAAAGAAGTCAAATGGAACGCCTCTATATAATCTGAAATCTTGTAGGCAAAACCGGAAGGATCAATTGCTTTGACAAAACCGGAAAAAACAAAACACATACCCAGAAGAATCCTCGAAATGTTGACCGCTACTTTTTTTATGTCCATCGATATGCTGACTATCTAATCATTAACTTCATCAAAATCCATACGGATCAAACCAAAAATGGCATAATTTATCATATCTAAATAATTGGCATCAATGCCTTCTGATATCAACGTCTGCCCTTGAATATCTTCAATTTGCTTGGTCCTGTACAATTTCATCAGAATCAAATCTGTATATGACGGAATCCGCATGCTTCTCCAAGCCTCATCGTAATCGTGATTTTTGTCCATCATAAGACTTTTGGCTTGACTGATTTTTAGATCGTACCTTTCGATGGCCTGTTCCGTTGTCAGGTCGACTTGTTCCGTATAGCCCAGTTCAAGCTGAATCAAACCGATTACACCATAATTGACGATGGCAACAAACTCAGGGCGGATACCTTCGTTGACCTTGGCATTACCTTTTACCTCCAAACTTCTTATACGATTGGCTTTGATGAAAATCTGGTCAGTCACTGATTGTGGACGAAGAATACGCCAAGCTGCTCCATAGTCGTGAAGTTTTTTGGAAAAAACCGAACGGCATTGAGCAACCACGGCATCAAATTGCATATTGGTATTGGCCATAAAATCTGCTGATGTTAAGCCACAAAAGTAGTAAAAAAGGAATGGAAAATCAAGACAAACGCAAGCGTTGTCCGGCATGAATTTTCGATGAAGGTTTGATATTGTTCAATAAACAAAGCTTTTTGACGGAAAGACCGGACTTTTTGGCTATGGTATAAAGTGCATCACCTTTATGAACTTTATAATATTTAATCTGAGCGTATGAATCTTTCTTATAGTTTTCACTGCCCCCGTTATCCGGAGATAGTTTTACGCCTCCGTAATAACCACCGGAAAAACGAATTCTTTCCTCAAAAGTCTTGCTTTTGATTACATGGTACACCCTCTTCAACGGGACATAGTCTTCAAAGCTGAACAATTTGGCAGGATTGATCGGGTTACCATAAATACGGGTTTCAAAATGCAGATGGGGACCTGTGGAATGGCCCGTGTTACCACCTAAAGCAATGGGTTCGCCTGCTTTGACTTCCTGATTGGGACCCACAAGAAATTTGGACAAGTGACCGTAAATGGTTTCCAGACCTCCATGATGGCGCAATACGACAAAATAGCCATAACCACCACGGTTATAACGACAGACGCGAACCCTGCCGGAAAATGCAGCATGGATCGTATCTCCTACACGAACTCTTAAATCTATTCCGTTATGGAACTTACGGTGACGCGGACCAAAAGGAGATGTGACGTGTCCGAGGCAAGGAGGATAATATCCTGATAAATTGATGGAAAAGCTATCTCTCATGTGAACAATATCCATTCCGTAAGGATTGACCTTGGTATCGCTCCAATTGCCGTAAAGTCCTTCGTATACGTCCCCTGTTTCAATATCTTCCTCTTCCATCAACTGACGAGTGATTACGGAATCAAGTGCGGCATGTTTTTTGTCGTATCTGATATTGACAGAATAATTTCTTTGTCCGTAAACACTAGTAAAACTAATGAATATAAGAAGAATCAAGGTCCTGTAAAAATGCATAGATATTGGTTTCTGGAATGAGAAAATTTAATAATTGTCGTTTCGACATTCCAAATATAAAAAAACATTTTGGAAAAACCTGACACGTTAAGGTTTTTTTTCAAAACAAATTAGCTGATTACTCCCCAATTTACCTTTTTGGCAAACAATTTGTTGAGTTGTTTTTTCAGAACAAGATGCTCTGGAAGAGACAATTCAGGGTCTTTTTCAAGAATTGATCCGGCGATGGTTCGCACATATTCTATCAATGGCCCGTCTTTTGCTAAATTTGCAATTTTTAAATCAAAAGCTATGCCACTTTGTTGTGTTCCTTCCAAATCACCAGGTCCCCGAAGCTTCAAATCAGCTTCGGCAATTTCAAAACCATCGTTGCTGGAAGTAAGTATATCTATTCGTTTCCGGCTATCTTCCGATAATTTATAGGATGTGACCAGAATACAATATGATTGATCCGAACCGCGCCCTACCCGTCCCCGCAACTGATGCAACTGTGAAAGTCCGAAACGTTCCGCACTCTCTATCATCATAACAGAAGCATTGGGCACATTCACACCAACCTCAATGACTGTAGTCGCAACAAGTATTCTGGCATCTCCTTTCACAAAAGCCTGCATATAAGCATCCTTTTCCGCCGATTTCATTTTACCGTGCACCATGGCTACTTTTACTTCCGGAAAGACTTCTTTAATATGTTTAAACCCATCTTCCAAATTTTTGTAATCAGATTTTTCAGACTCGCTGATGAGGGGATAGACCACATAAATTTGTCTCCCGGCCCTGAGTTGCTCTCTCATAAAGTCATAGAGCGGACCACGTCTGTTATCAAAACGATGTACGGTTTGGATCGGCTTTCTGCCCGGAGGCAACTCATCAATGACGGAGACATCCAAATCTCCGTAAAACGTCATGGCCAAAGTACGTGGTATAGGCGTAGCCGTCATGACCAACACGTGCGGAGGCATCTCATTTTTGCGCCACATTCTGGAACGTTGTTCCACCCCGAAACGGTGTTGTTCGTCAATGACCACAAGTCCCAGATTCTTGAAATGTACCGTATCTTCTATCAAGGCATGGGTACCGATCAGAATTTGAATCTCACCCGACAACAAACCCTGATGGATAGGTACCCTGTCTTTGGCTTTAACGGATCCGGTCAACAAAGCGACCTTGATGTCCATATCCTGCAAAAGCGAAGTAATGGTTTCATAATGTTGATTGGCTAAAATCTCGGTCGGAGCCATAATGCAGGACTGAAAGCCATTGTCGGCAGCCATAAGCATAGACATCAGGGCGACCAGGGTCTTTCCGCTACCTACATCTCCCTGCAACAGCCGGTTCATCTGTCTTGGCCTGGCCATATCGTTTCTGATCTCTTTCAAAACCCGTTTCTGAGCTTCGGTCAATTCAAAAGGCAGATATTTGTAGAAAAAAGTATTGAAATAGGCTCCGATTCGCTCGAAAGGATATCCTTTGTATTTTTTTTCTCTTTCCAGTGTATAACGCAGAATATGTAGCTGAAGATAGAAAAGTTCTTCAAAAGTAAGCCTGTAACGTGCCTGTTTCAAGGCCAGAGCATCTGTTGGCTGGTGCATTTGCAGCAAGGCATCATGCAGACGAATCAGACGGTATCGTTTGATCATGTCTGGCGGAAGCGTTTCAGGTATGGATTCATGAATGCTGCGGATCAGATTGCCCTGAATGGTTTGAATGGCCTTGGAGTTCAGGTAATGCGACTTCATCTTTTCTGTCGTATTGTAAAAAGGTTGCAAAGTCATAATAGGTATAACTTGTGCATTCTGAACAGGATCTACATCCGGATGAGCTATGGAAATCTGATGTCCGTAAACAGACGGTTTGCCAAAGACAATGTAATCCACACCAGGCTTATACTTGTCCACCACATATTTCAAGCCTTTAAACCAAACAAGTTCAAGGATGCCTGTTCCATCCGTAAAATTGGCAGAAAGCCGTTTGACCCTTCCCGTCCCAACCATTTGAAATGACTGAAAACGTCCGATTACCTGAATGTAAGGAAGATTGGAAGTTAGTTCACTGATCTTATAAAATTTGGATCTGTCGACATATTTATAAGGGAAATAATAGAGCATCTGTTCCTGATTGAAGATTCGGAGTTCTTTCTTCAGAATTTCTGCCCGTGCACTTCCTACACCAGGTATATAAGTCAGCTCTTTGCTCGACAAATCCAACACTTCTTTATTTTGCGGGATTAAACTTCTTAATTTGCTCAGCCATCAGTAGATCAAGGGTTGTTGTTATCTTGATATTGTCAGGCAAGCCTTCAACCAACTCCACTTTATAACCGGCGGCTTCAACCACGGAAGCGTCATCAGTGAAACATTCCTGATAAGACTGAAGATAAGCCTTTTTCAACAGCTCCAGACGAAAAGCCTGTGGAGTTTGCACGGAACGGTACGTTTCACGACGAACGGAAAAGCTGGTTTCACCATCCATTTTTCGGATACTTTCCGTGAGTTGAGTCACAGGGACGGCAGCCCCAAACTTTTCAGCGGCTGCATAACAGCGTTCTATCAGATCTGTATTGATAAATGGTCTGACACCGTCATGCACAGCAACCAATCCTCCCTTTCCTGTCAGAGCCAAGCCGTTTTTGACAGACTCAAAGCGGGTCTCGCCACCATTGGCTATTTGACAAAGTAACTTAAAATCGTATTTGATGCAAAGTTCATTCCAATAGTCTTGCTGGGACTCTGGCAATACCAAAATCAGGTTGATTTTAGGATCTGCCTGGTAAAAAGCTTGCAGCGTATGCATTAAAAGAGGTTTACCAGACAACAAAAGAAACTGCTTGGGAACAGCCGATCCCATTCTAAGGCCTTTGCCTCCTGCCACAATGATGGCATATCTCAATTCCTTTTTCATCTTCTTGTTGATTTATCAGATTTTCACATTTTCAAACACAGCCTGTATCTCGGCATCCGCCTGATACAATTTTTGTTTACAGGCTTGGAGCAGCTCGGCAGCCCGTTTTACTTTCTGACTCATTTCGTCCACGTCGAGGTTGTTCTTTTCCAGTGAAGCCAGGATTTGCTCCACTTCCTGCATGGCAGCATTGTATGAAAACTTTTTTTCAGCCATTTTGTATTTCAGTTTTATCTATGGTACTGTATATTTTTCCATCACGCAGACGGGTACATATCTCGGATCCCACCGACAAGTCTTGAATAGATTTCACAATCCTGCCGTTATGCAAAGTAAGTGAAAATCCTCTTTGAATCAAGATGTCCGGAGAGAAACCGGTCAACGTCCTTTCCATCACCTCCGTCTGATGTTTGAGTTGCCCAATGCCGGAGGATGCCCGATACTGCAAATTGGAATACTGCATTTCTATCCATTGTTTTTTCTGTAACACAACACGTTTGGATGTATTCAAAAGATCGGCTTCACGCCGTTCTATCAGAAGTTCTGCGGCATGAATCCTTTCACGGGCATTCAGTCTCAGACGGTCCGAATTATTTTTTAGCTGTTCTTTACCTGTTTCCAGTATGTTTTGTGCCGTCACTTTCAATTTCTCTGTATCCGTATCCAACCTGAAAGCCTCTTGTGACAGGTTTCCCAATAAGTGCTCCGCTGCTGCCGTCGGCGTTTTTACGGAAGTATGGGAAACCCTGTCCAGCACGGATGAATCCCTGTCATGGCCAATTCCAGAAAGAATAGGCAACGGATATTGAGCACAATAATAGCACAAACCATACCGATCAAAGCAACTCAGGTCTGCCGATGCACCTCCTCCCCTGATGATAACCACCAAATCAAATCCGACTTTGGTTTCAACAATCCGGTTCAGTGCGTTTATAATGGATATTTCAGCTGATTCTCCCTGCATGATGGCCGGGAAAAAGGCTGTATAAAAGACGAAACCATAGGCATTGTTGTGTAATTGATCCATAAAATCCTCATATCCCGCAGCCGTGGGCGAAGATACAATAGCCAAACGTTGCGGTAATAAAGGCCAGGGCAATTCCTTATTTAAGTCGATAACCCCGTCGGCCGTTAGCCGGCGAATGATTTCCTGTCTGCGCAGGCTCAATTCACCCATCGTATAAGCAGGGTCGATATTTCGGATGATTAGATTGAAGCCATAAAGTTCATGGAATTCCACGGATACTTCCACCAGTACCTTTTGTCCGGCTTGTAAAGAAGTGCCCGTCTGTTCTTCAAAAAAAGGTTTCATACTGCCCCATACGTTTGCCCAAACAGTTGCTCTGGCCTTGGCACAGATAGTATCAGACCCTTCTTTCTTCTGTATTAAATCCAGATAACAATGACCGGAATAATGTTCCTTACATTCACTGACTTCCGCACGAATCCAATACGTATCCGAAAATTCTTTCCGGATTTCATTTCTGACCATCTGATTCAGTTCCAAAAGAGTTATTGCCTCCATGATTTGTTGATCCATATTTTACGACACTGATTAGATCCTGAATATCAAACAGATAAACAAAGACCTTTAGCAGCCAAGATAGACAGGTCTTTGAAACTTTTCTCCTTTTGTAACATTCAAAAGGACCGGCAGGTCATGACAAATGTACAAAAAATCCAGTCAAAGCAAGATGCATTATCTGGATAAAGAATGCTTCAATCAATTAAAAATCCGGTCAGTGGTTGAGATTCCGGGTGATTAGGACAACAGCAGAAGCGGATATTCCTTCTCCCCGACCAGTGTATCCAAGTTTTTCTGTGGTGGTGGCCTTGATGGAAACAGCATCAGAGTCTATACCCATCAAATGGGCAAGACAAGATTGCATTTCTGGAATGAAAGGGTTTATTTTGGGATGTTCGGCACAAACAGTTGAATCGATATTACCAACGAGCCATGATTTTTCGCTTAAAAGTTCTACGGTTTCTTTTAACAAGATTTTGCTGTCAATGCCGGCATATTTTTCGGAAGTGTCCGGAAAATGGAAGCCGATATCCCGCAAATTGGCTGCTCCAAGCAGGGCATCACAAATTGCATGAACCAATACATCGGCATCAGAATGTCCAAGCAAACCTTTTTCATAAGGAATCAATATTCCGCCCAGCCACAATGGCCTGTCATTTACCAGACGATGTACATCGAAACCATATCCTACGCGAATATCCATAGTCCGGCCTTTTTTTTATTTTCCGAGCAGCATCCGGATTCCTTCCATATCAAAGGCAAGAGAGAAACGCAGTGTTTCATCCAGAGGATTGCTTTGTGACTGTGATACCAGATAAGAAGCATCCAATCGGAACATGCTCATTTTGAAACCGGCACCGAATGTGAAATATTTTCTGTTTCCTTTATATTTATTTTCATAATAATAACCGCTACGTACAAAGAATTGCTTGTTGTAAGCGTATTCCACACCGACGGATCCGTAAATTTCCTCTAACTCTTCTTTTAGACCACCGGGGGCATCGCTAAAGGACTTAAATATTCCGGCAATAGAAGAAACATCTGTCGTCACCTCATTGGTATCTTTGGGAGTAGGTACCAATAATTTATTAACATCCATGGAAATATTAAAGGTATTGTAATCATCAACGGGATAGCTGACCGTCGTTCCCAAACGCAGGTTGGTAGGAATAAAATAACTGCTATTACCACCATCGTAAGAGATTTTTGTACCGATATTGGAGATATTCGCACCAAAAGCCACAGAACCTTCTTCACGTCCAAAATAGACAGGTGTCTTATAAAAAGCAGAGATATCTGCGGCAAAAGCCTTTCCGGCAGGATCCTCGCCGCTCATCAAGTCGGACACGATATATCGCAAAGAAACGCCCATGGAAAACTTTTCGGAAAGCATTCTTGAATAAGCTACATCAAAAGCCATTTCATAGGGTTGTATAGACGTTGTCGGTCCGTCAAGTTCCGTTCTAAGCAATACTTCACCCAAAGAAAAATAACGAAATGAACCACTGATAGCTTGATGTTCATCAAGCTTGTAATAGCCTGCCAGAGAACCTAAATCAATATCTGATGCCAATTTGGACAACCATGGTGTATAAGACAGAGATAAACCCGCATTACTTTCTATCTGGGCATATTTGGAAGGATTCCAGTATTGTGAATTCACATCAGGGTTAGTAGCGGCACCCAAATCCCCCATACCGGTTGAAACAGCATCAGGAGCTATACTCAGGGAATAAACCGAGTTGACGATCGGATTGTACTTGCTCTCTGCAAAAGCGGAACCAGCAATACCAAGAAGCATCACTGCACCAAAGATTTTCTGAATTTTATTCATATATGATTTTAAAAGACTTGAGTTCAAAATTAAATATATACTAACTCGTAAACAACATTTGTTCTTTTTTATTGTGCCGAGACTCTGATTTTTTTAGATCCAGAACTCTGAGCACCATTAGAATCGGTCATCCATATTTTACAAATATAAATACCATCCGGTATTCTCCGGCCATTTATATCGGTTAAATTCCATTCTATCGTTTCACTGACATTTTCACTGACCTGCATATTCGAGTCCGTATACCAGATCATTCTTCCCAACAGGTCATAAACAACTAATTTGACAGAGACATTGACATCCGGTCTATCATGATCAAAGACAAACCAGGCTGTTCCTCCGCGTTGCACATATTTCAAATTAGAGACCGAAGGAGACATTCCTGGCTTGACAACAAACCAAATGGTATCGACATTTGAATTATTTTGCACATCCCACGCCTTGAGGCTTAAGTAATGCTTTCCTGCTGTCAGTTTCGGCAATACATATTGCACAATACCGGAAACATAGCTACCGATATCCGCCGTAAAATAGTTGTTCAAATTGTAAGTCATGGACGGGTTATCGTCAATCACAAGCATGAGATCATGTCCTATTCCGTTACCGGAAGTGTTCAGGCCATTTTCATCAGAGATCAAAGCAATCAGGGTCGGCGTTTCGTTCACCTCATCACCAGCATGGAAATTATTGTCATTCAGATATAATTTAATATCCGGTCCCGAATGGTCAACGCTTGCAGTCGTGTCTGTACCACCTAATAGAAACTGTTCAAAATTTCCCTGAGCTTCATGCCCGCCATCATTATCACAGGCATACAAGTTAATACTTCCGGCTTTTCCTGAATAACTGATGTCTTTTGGGACAACGAAAGTAAAACTAAAACAGCCGTTTACCACACTGTCTTTGCCTGAAAACAAGATCTTATTTCGGTCATAATAGGTGGCCAACCCACTATTATTTGTAAACTGCAGAAATATATCTTCAGCATCAAAAACAGTGGGATAAAGCAATCCGTTAAAGTCAGTAGCCAAGCTATTGTCTTCGCGATAAATCTGTCCGGATATCGTTACCCGACTCATGGCTTGAAGCGTATCCATTTTATCAGAAACATCTTTTCCGTTCACCTGAGTTACTTTTGCAGAATATTCAGGGTATCCCAACTTAAGAGCAGGATCACCGATCAGGGTAAATTTCAACTTGTTGAGGTCATTTTTGAGGACCTCGCTACTTTTTGCCATTTTCATAATATCGCCCAAGGCATAACGAATACCATTTTTTTTCTTGACAAAAAGAGAATCGGAAAAGCTTTTATTTAACAAATCATTGTTGTATGAATAGACAACTCGCGTTGTAGTCAGCAAGGCAATACCACCGCCATTGGCATTCAGAAAGACTTCCTCTCCCCCTGAAGTATCATAAGCATCGTAACGGGTAAAATCACAAGTGGCTGTTACCCAAAGAGGCAAATATTTGTTAGTCATTGACTTTATATCCTGCATCGTCAATAATTTTTCATCTGCCCATTGAGTGGTAGAACCGTGTCCCGTATAATTGAGCATCAACAAACCGGCATTCAGTAATTCTGAAAAACGATTGTTGGCATCAGGTACAGTCACCCCTGATGCAGAAGTCACTCGGGGATAGGCATCCAAATATATCTTATTGATCATAAACTCAGGATGAGCTTTTTCCACACTGGAAGCCAATGCATAAGATTGCATTTCATGTGCATAGTCATTCCCATCGTCAGCCAAATAAAGCAATCGATTTTTCCAAGATCCTTTTTTCTTATTCTCCATATAAGAAATAGTCTTATCCACAACAGCCTTGGCCTGTTCTGCTGAAGATACAGGGAAACGCCCAATGCCAATATCAAGTTTATCTGACTGCAATTTGGCACCTTCGTTATTATCCAGAAAACCAAAATAATCATCAGATACGTACGAATTCAGACCATTCAAACTTTCTACCGACTGATAAGTCAAAATCTTGTTGGGCTTGGAAGAACTTTGAGAAAACATATTTGAGACCAAACGGTTGTCGTAAACGCCATCGCCAAAAAGCAACAAATAATCAGGCAGGTTTTCGTCCGATTCTTCCCTGTCATAAAAAAATTTCATCATTCGCCTGTAAGCTGTTGCATCCGGCGTACCGGATGAAAATTCATTGTAAACCTGTTCCGGAGTCACCACCATCACATTCAGATGGTCATAAACCTGATGTGCCTGTTTCAAAACATTGGCATAGGAGGTGAATTCTGAAGGAGCAATGATGACCATATCCACCTGGGGTTGTCCATGGATGTTCTGGTTGGGCACATTCCCCTCGATGGTAGGCTTGGCAATGGCTCCGTCAAGATTTACACAAAGATATTCATGTAAGGTAGACATTGGGGCTGTAAAATCATAGGTTGTCCCGTTTGGTTGTCCGTTTACCTGTACCATTTCCTGTGGATCCGTCACATCAAGAACCACCATGTTGGCAGAAGCGTCCTGAATGGTAAAATGACCGACATTTCCCTCACCTACACTCGTCGGATCCCTGAATGCCATTACAGATACAGATTTGGTCATTTTCAACAATCTTCTGACATTCAATGCGATATAGTCAAGATAAGCCCTGTGTGTCGTAGCAGAGCCATTTTTGGCATATTCAAGTCTGACAGTGACTTTGTCGCTTTTTGGTGTAAAGGAAAAAACCTTGTTGGAAGAAGAAGCATAAATATAGGAATCTCCGGTTATCGGAACCTGAGCCATGGACAACGTGCTTAGTCTGTTGCCGTTCACATAGATACCACAGGTTGAATTTCCGGTATTTCTGGCAATAAATTCCACCTGAGCCTTTGAAACCTGATTCGTATCCGGATTTGAAACCTCAAAACTGAAACTTTGGATAGCGGAAGTCGTAAAATCTTCTCCGTACAACTGACGCCCTGTTCCACTACCGGAAGCAGACTCACCGATATTGACCCTTTCTGTTTCATGAAGCATAAAGTCCGTAAAAGAAGAAATCTCTTTATTGGGTGTTCCGCTATAAGTAGACATGCCGACTGTTTTTGTTCCGCCGGCACGCTCACCGACAAAGTAATATGCCTTATCGGAATAATGATTACGGACCCTGCTGTATATCCCGGAAGATTTGTCATATTTCCAGGAAACCGGACCTTTTGCATAAAAAAGGATATAATCCCCGGCATTGAAAACCTGATCTTTTCCCAGTTCCCTCCAGACAGCCACTTCAGGCAAATCGTCCATATAACCTGCCAAACTGAAATCCTCTTCGAGCAGCGCACCACCATAACCGTAAATCTGCACCTTTTCGGGATCGATACCCATCGCCTTGATATCCGAATAGGTCAATTTATACATACCGGTTTCCGGGACACTGATTTTTTTCCAGACACCGGAGGAAAGAACGGAAGAATCAGCAGCGGATAGCAAGCCCGAAGCAACACGCAAGGCGGATTTGACAGGCTTGATATTCCAGTCAAAAGATACCAACTTATAATAAGTATTCCCTTTTTTAATAAAAGGATAGAAGGAAAGGTCTAAAACTTGTTTTTTTCGTTCGATGCCCGTGGATACTTTAACCTCAATGCTGTCGGAAACATCTTTCAACAGTGGTTTGAGTTGACGAACTTCCGCCGAGCTGAGTTCTTTATATACCGGATAAATCAATGTGGCGGAAAAAGCATCTGCAGCCGTTGCCGGTCGTTGGGTTTCAGAATACATAGGCAATGTCATTTTTCCCGACCGTATGGATCCCACAAAATCGGGCACAGGTTTTCCGGAAGCGGCATCATGAAACCACTCCAACGTACGGCTATTGTTGGCAGATATGCCAATGTAAGCAAAAAGAAAAAAGCACAGACTATATAAAAATTTCATGTATTCAACGCCATTTATAAAGAAAACGGAGAAAAGGCAGGATTCGTATTTATTTCACACGTAGATCCAATAATTTCTCACCCATCAAATATCCTTCCAAATGATCTTCGGCAAAAAGTTGTCCGACACCGCAAGGTGTGCCGGTATAAATCAAATCCCCTATTTTCAATGTGAAAAATCTGGAAGCATATTCAATGATCCGATCGACAGCGAATATCATATCTGCAGTACATCCTCGTTGGACCGTTCTCCCGTTAATATCGAGCTGAAAATCCAGATGCTGTATGTCCGCATACTGTTCAAGAGAATGGAACTGACCAACTACGGCCGATTGGTCGAAACCTTTGCTGATTTCCCAAGGCATCCCTGATTTCCGGAGCTTGTTTTGCAGATCTCTGGCTGTCAAGTCCAGGCCTACCGTCACTGCATCATAATAACGATGGGCAAATTTTGCGGCAATGTTCTTGCCTAATTTACAAATTCTGATGACAATCTCGGTTTCATAATGGATTTCATCAGAAAAATCGGGTAAAAAGAAAGGGTTATTGGCTGTCCCTCTGTCCGGAGTTGCATAAGCCAATGCAGAATCAGGTTTGATGAATAGGATCGGTTCGGTAGGTTCGGGCGTATTCAATTCCAACAAATGTTTGCGATAATTCATCCCGACCGCTATAATCTTCATAGGTAAATCATTTTTTTTTAAAAGCTTCCTGATTCTCCAAACGATTGAACATAACAGCCAGATGTGCATAAATGGAAGTGTTCTGAACAACAATATGATTGGGAACACTAATACGAAACGGAGTAAAATTCCAGATAGCCCGGATCCCACCTTCCACCATTTTGTCCGCCACTTCTTGAGCCTGATCGACAGGTACCGTCAGGACACCGATTGAAATATCCATTTCGGCTTGTTTCCGAGCAAATTCTCCAACGCCAAAAACCGGTAGTCCATTGATTTCCGTTCCGATGACGTCCGGATTCACATCAAAACCTGCGACAATTTCCATTCCGTACTGTGACAAACCCCTATCCTGAAGCAAGGCTCCACCCAAGCTTCCGACACCAAACAAAAAAGCCCTGTGAGCACTTCTAAACCCTAAAAAATTTTCCAGTACATTGACCAACTCATTTACGTCGTACCCTACACGGGTTTTTCCGGACACATTCACAAGCGACAAGTCTTTAGCTATTTGCGAGGCACTTACATTAATGGCACGAGCAATCTGAGTAGAAGAGACATAATTTTCCCCCTTGTCTGCTTCAAGTTTCAAGTATGCCAGATACCAAGGCAAACGCCTGAGAGTCGGTTCGGGAATCGTCTGAGAGTCATTTATTTTATTAAGTTCCATCTATTTGATATGAATACTGTCGTGCAAAAATAATAAAAAAAAACAATTGAAAGGATGAATTATTGTCTGGGTACGAAAACATCTATACATTTGAACATCAAAAAAATCAAGGAAAATATGGCTCAAAAAGACTGGAAAGATATTTTAAATGCATCCATCAATCATATCCCGGAACCAAAGCCGGTAGAATCTATCAAAGAGGATCACCAAAAAGGCTCTGTTACCAAACAGAATTTAATCATCCGTTTTGAAAAGCGAAATGGAAAACCGGCCACCATCATCAGCAATTTCCAAGGTTCGGAATCTGAATTGAAAGACCTGGCTGCAGCAATCAAAAAACATTTTTGCGCCGGAGGTTCAGCCAAAGATGACGAAATCCTGATTCAGGGAGATATCAGAAATAAGTTAGCGGAATTCCTTCGCAGACAAGGACATACCGTCCGAGGAGTGACTTCTTGAATCTGTTGATAATAAAGATGACTTTCTTATAAGGGAAAAATCATCCTTGTTATTTTATTTTAATAAGGTGAGATTATCTTTTTAATGTTTATCGACATGAAGGATATTCAGATGATGCAAAAAAACATTTAAAAATATATAAAACCATATTCAAAGACAAAAATAATTACGTATTTTCGGTCGATTTTTTTTCAAAATAAATGCCTATACCTTAAAATCCTTAATTTCATGAGTAAGTTTTTAAAATTCAACCTCTTAGTAGGGACACTGCTTGGAGTCTGTACTGGCGTGCAGGCCAGTGAGGCCGATTTGGCTATCCCTGATCTGCACCAAGGTACTTATCACATTTTCGGAGGTTCCGTCACATCTTGGAACTTCCTTTTTTATGGAGCATTAATCATAACCGGAACTTTGTTCTTCAGTTTGTTCCTGTTCCACCAAATCAGAAAAAAACCGGCACATGAGTCCATGCTGAAGGTTGCTTCCACCATTTATGCCACTTGCCGCACCTATCTTCTTCAGCAAGGGAAATTTCTTTTAATGCTTTTTGGTATTATTGCCATCATCTTTGCAGTTTACTTCTTCGGCCTGCTTGGAAAGCCGGTTTCCGTTGTTCTTCAAGTACTCATGTTTTCCATTATCGGAATGGCAGGATCATATAGCGTCGCCTGGTATGGCATTCGTGTCAATACCTACGCCAACGCCCGTACAGCATTTGCAGCATTAAAGGGAAAACCCTTCGAGGTGGTCTATATTCCTTTAAGAGCAGGTATGAGTGTGGGGTTGTTCCTGATTTCACTCGAATTGGTAATGATGGTCTCCATTTTATTATTTGTTCCCCGTGAAATTGTAGGAATCTGCTTCCTCGGATTCGCCATCGGTGAATCGTTGGGAGCCAGTGCATTGCGTATTGCCGGTGGTATTTTCACCAAAATTGCAGATATCGGTTCCGACTTGATGAAAGTCATTTTCAAAGTCAAGGAAGATGATCCCAGAAATCCCGGAGTCATTGCAGATTGTACCGGTGATAATGCAGGCGATAGTGTCGGACCGACCGCCGACGGTTTTGAAACTTACGGCGTCACCGGAGTAGCATTGATTACTTTTATTACGTTGGCTATAGATGATCCAAATATACAATCCAAATTAATTGTTTGGATTTTCGGAATGCGCTTTTTGATGGATTTCCTTTCAGGATGTTCTTTCTTCATCAACCAGGCCATTGACAAAGTGCTATCCAAGAAAGAGATAAAAAACAAAAAAGATGTTGATTTTGAAATGCCGTTGATGCGCCTGATATGGATTGCCGCCACGTTGTGCATTTGCGCTGCATTCTTTATGAGTCACTTGTTGCTGTCTGATCTGGCTGATCCTACAGCCTGGTGGAAATTGGCAATCATCATCGGATGTGGTATTCTGGCAGCCGTATTGATACCGGAATTCACCAAAATATTTACGGGCTCCAAATCAAAACATGTACAGGAAATCGTAACAGCTTCCCGTGAAGGAGGGGCTTCCTTGAATATTCTTTCAGGTGTCGTAACCGGTAATTTGAGTGCCTTCTGGACAGGATTGCTGCTTGCAGGTTTAATGTCAATCGCCTATTTTACAGCGACTCTCGGCCTTTCCGATTTGCTCGGGCCTCACACCCCTATTTTTGCGTTTGGTCTGGTCGCTTTCGGCCTTTTATGTATGGGACCGGTAACCATTGCTGTCGATAGTTACGGACCGGTAACCGACAATGCACAATCCGTGTTTGAACTTTCACAAATTGAACAAATCCCGGATATCAATGAAAACATTGAAAAAGATTTTGGTTTCAAACCCGATTTTGAGCTTGGAAAACATTATCTGGAAGCCAATGATTCCGCCGGTAACACCTTCAAGGCCACGGCCAAGCCGGTATTGATCGGAACGGCCGTTTGCGGATCCACCACCATGATTTTCTCCATTATCTTATTGCTCGAGAAGGTCGGCATGTTGCATCTGTCATTGACGGACGCTCCGGTGATTCTTGGCCTGATTTGCGGTGGGGCAGTCATATACTGGTTCTGCGGGGCCTCCATGCAGGCGGTTACCACCGGGGCCTATCGTGCCGTTCAATTTATCAAGAAGACTTTCAATTTTGACAAGCACGAAGCGGATTTGGACGATTCCAAATCTGTCGTGAAGATTTGTACGCAATATGCTCAGAAAGGAATGTGGAACATCTTTATTGCACTGATATCCCTTACTTTGGGATTTGCATTCCTTGATCCGAACTTTTTTGTCGCATATTTGGTATCCATTGCCGTATTCGGATTATTCCAGGCCATCTATATGGCGAATGCCGGAGGAAGCTGGGACAATGCCAAAAAAGTGGTGGAAGTTGATTTGAAAGAAAAAAATACCCCATTGCATGAAGCTGCAGTTGTAGGAGATACAGTAGGTGATCCTTTTAAAGACACTTCTTCCGTATCACTGAACCCGATCATTAAGTTCTCCACCTTATTCGGACTTTTAGCTACCGAAATTTGTATCGGGATGAAAGCGAATCCTGCATTGGATTATTCCATGTATGTTTCCGTTCCTTTCCTGATTATCGGATTCATATTTGTCTGGAGGTCATTCCATAAGATGAGAATTCCTCTCGAAGACTAAAAACCGATCTATTTAAGCCCGCAAAGCATTCGAAAATGATTTTTCGGATGCTTTGTGCTTTTATGCCCCTACCTAATAAGGTGGAATAATAATTAGAAAAAACAAGGAAACTCAATGGAGTCAGGTCTTGAATATTTTTAATCAAAAAAGTCAAACCGATCAAAATCATCAGTAAATAATCTTAATTTCGATAAAAATAATTGCACTTCGTAAAAATATTTTCGAATTTTGGATTATGGATAGAGAATATTCGTTTTTTGAAATTCTTATTGCTTTTTTTGTATTTCATTTGATAAAGAATCTTTCGTGAAAATAGAAGGTCATTAAAAATTAAGGTCATGTTATTTGAAAAAAGATTTGGACAATTGAAAGTCAGGGCGTACGAAAATAGTCGAATAATGAACCGGGAAGCGGCAAAAGATATTTCTGCCTGCATTATTGAAAAGTTAAAAGCCAAGGATATATTGAACATCGTATTCGGCGCAACTCCTTCTCTATATGAGTTTCTGGCAACAATAGCCCTGAACAAAGACATAGACTGGTCAAGAGTAAATGCTTTCCAAACGGACGAATACATAAACTTGCCCGATGGTGCACCTCAAAGTTCAGAAAAGTTTCTAAGAAAAGCAATCTTTTCAAAAGTACTGTTCCAATCGGTATATGATATGAATGGATTCAATCTGTCTCCCTCTGCTACCTGTGAAAAATATACCCAATTATTACTGAGAAATCCCATTGATATTGTCATCATGGGTATTGGTGAAAATGGACGCCTTGCATTTAACGACCCTTATGTGGCATTGTTTAATGACCTGAAAATGGTTAAAGTGGTCACACTGGATGAAAAAGAACGCCAGCAGCAGGTTATTGATGGCAGTTTTGCATCCTTGGATTTGGTGCCGGCATACGCCATTTCGCTTACTATCCCGACTTTGATGTCTGCCGTCAAAATCTTTTGTCTGGCTTCCGGCAAAGAGAAGGCAAATGTATTGAAGCCCACTCTTTTGGGTGAAGTTAAAGAACATTGTCCTGCTTCCATTTTGAGGACTCATCCATCCGCTGTTCTTTATTGCGACAAAGACAGTGTGACATATATTCATTGATTCACTATGGTTCTAAACTAAATTATATTTAATTATGAAAATACTTGGTAAAAAAATTTCCGTATTCGTTAAAACCTTTATCATCATCGGCATTATGATATATTGTCCTTCTCAGGCCTTTGCCCAAACCAAAAAAATCGAAAGAGTCATCGTTTTCATGATAGACGGAATGCATTGGCAAGCTCCCGAAAGGCTGAAAATGCCAGTTCTGAACACATTGATTCAGGAAGGTACTTATATCAAAAAATCCTATGTAATTATGCCACATCACCCGACAATAGGAGATTACAGTACCTTTAACAGCTGCTCTTTTCCCAACCCGATGTTTCACGAAGGGACCATTTTCATTAAACCGGGGAATAAGTTCTTACAAGAAATGATTTCCCCGAAGTTCCAGACGGCATTCGTTGTAAACACATCAGCCTATAGTTCCGTCGGCAGAGGCTTTTCTACCGCCATCATGGATCAAACCCTCACCGATGATCAAGTGGTTGAACAAGCCATAGGATTACTGAAAAACCAAGAGCCCCGATTCATGAGAATACACCTTCAGTCTCCCGGAAGTATCGGACAAGCAGTCGTGTCGGCATGCACACCTGATAAACCCTATTACAAAAACATATATGGGAAAGAGTCACCGTATGTCAGTGCCATTGAAAATGCAGATTGTCAATTGGGTAAATTTGTCGCTTTTTTAAAAAAATCCGGAAAATGGGAAAGTACGGTATTGATCGTAACTTCCGATCATGGTCAGAGTCTGATCGGCTGGCATCCTTTGTTTGATGAAGACAGTTGGGTGACGCCATTGCTTTTCGTGGGCCCAGGCATAGCCAAAGACCGTAAACTTCCCTACTTTGAACATACGGACATTGCACCGACCATCGCTTGGTTATTAGGCGTCGAAGCGCCCAATAAGGACGGTGGCGCAGGAAAAGCAGTAAAAGAAATTATGGAATCTACCGATGTGACAAATTATCGGCCTCCCATGTTTCTTAAAAAAATAGACGAACAAATCAAGGAATTCAACATCTTGAAAAGCGAACTGACTTTGGCAGCCGAAAAAAATCGCATGCTCTCCAACGTCATCGCATCTCTGGAGAATGAGAATATCACACCGGAACCTTTTTATCATCAAGATAGGATTACCCAATGGTACCAGGCAGGTACCACCCAACACATGATAGAAGCCAACGAAAAAATCCTGCAGGAAATGCGCAATCAACTTAAAAACGCAAAATAATCCCGGACTTATTCTCGCATTCGTTATACATTTAAATTTCCCCATAAATAGAGCCGATATATCAGATAAGTTTATCTGATATATCGCTTTTTGAAGATGTTTTTACGCTTTTAACGCAGTAGCATAGAAATTTATAATCTATTTTTGTGTATTAACCGTTTATCGCTATAAAACACCATATTTAGGATGGATAACATACCTACCAGCTCAGCTCCGAATAAAAGAGCTTTCTACACATCCATTGTTATATTAGCCGGAATGTTTTTTATATTTGGCTTTGTTTCATGGTTAAATGCTATTCTTATCCCTTATTTTAAGATATCGTGTGAACTAACTCATTTTCAGTCTTATCTCGTCACTTTTTCATTTTATATTGCCTATTTTATCATGGCAATCCCTTCCGGAATCCTATTAAAACGGGTAGGATTCAAACGGGGGATCATGTTCGGATTTTTTCTCATGGCTATCGGCTCCTTTATTTTTGTTCCGGCTGCTCTGACGCGCCAATTTGCTGTTTTTCTGATCGGATTATTTTCCATCGGAACAGGATTAGCCATTTTACAAACAGCAGCAAACCCTTTGGTGACCATGATCGGACCGATTGAGAGTGCCGCGCAACGAATGAGTATTATGGGGGTCTGCAATAAATTTGCAGGTATCATTTCTCCCCTAATATTTGCTGCCGTAGTGTTAAAAGTGACAGATAGTCAATTGTTCGAACTATTGGGTTCAGGAACACTGACAGAGGCAGCCAAGAATGTCATGCTCGATGAACTGATTTGCAGAGTGATCTTACCATACAGCATACTTGGAGTTGTTTTACTTTTAGTCGGAATCGGCATTCGCTATTCCGTCTTGCCGGAAATAAATACCGATGATGATGACAATCAAAAAGAAGATATCATTACTTCTCACAAAACGAAAAAATCACTTTTGGATTTTCCATACCTTATCTTGGGTGCCATAGCCATTTTTCTTCATGTAGGGACACAAGTTGTAGCGATAGACACCATTATAAACTATGCCGGATCGATGGGAATGGATTTATTAGAGGCAAAGATTTTCCCGTCATATACCTTGACTGCTACGGTCTGCGGTTATCTTCTCGGAATTGTTTTAATACCCAAATACGTTTCACAAAAAAATGCCCTGATATTTTGTACTGTATTAGGATTGTGCTTGTCTCTGGGAGTCATTTTCGCGGATTGGCAAGTTTCTTTATTCGGTCATCAGGCAAATGCCTCCATTTACTTTTTAAGTGCCATAGGATTTCCAAACGCATTAATTTATGCAGGAATCTGGCCGCTCTCCATTCATGACCTGGGACGATTCACAAAAACCGGCTCCTCCTTATTGGTCATGGGTTTATGTGGAAATGCCATTTTACCTCTGATCTACGGACTTATAGCCGATGGAAATTCTTTGAGAGCCGGATATTGGGTGTTGGTACCCTGTTTTCTTTATTTGATTTTCTTTGCCGTATACGGACACAAAATCACATCGTGGCATATTGTAAAAAATAAATCCAAATGAAAAAAATATTTCTATATCTATTATTTCTGTCATTAAGCATTGGGGGGTTAAATGCAAAGGTAAAACTACCCACCATATTAGCCGATAATATGGTCCTTCAACAAGAATCATCGGTTTCTATATGGGGAAAAGCAGCTCCAAACAAAAAAATAACCGTATTCTCAAACTGGGATCAAAAAAAATATACCACCCTCTCAAAAGAGGACGGAAGTTGGATCTTAAAAATAAAAACACCTGCTGCCGGAGGTCCCTATGAATTAAACATCAGTGACGGTGAAATTCTTAAACTAAGAAACATTCTTATCGGTGAAGTCTGGTTCTGCTCCGGACAATCCAACATGGAAATGCCCATAAAGGGTTTTAAATATTCTCCCGTGGAAGGTGCGAATGATTTGGTCTTAAAAGCCAAACCGAGCTTACCGATCAGAATATATACCGCACAACGTTCATACAGTAAGAAGCCGCAAACAGATTGTAAGGGCTCCTGGCAAATAAATGATTCGGAAGGTGTTTCTTCCGCCAGCGCAACAGCTTACTTTTTTGCCAAATGTCTGCAGGAAGTACTGGATGTACCTGTAGGCATCGTTGTATCTTCACATGGTGCATCAAAAATGGAAGCCTGGATGAGTGAAAAATCCCTGAAACCTTTCAAGAATGAAGTATCGATGGAACATCTTTATAATGAAGATACTTTGGCATTACCTTATTTAAAGGCCTGTATGCTTAGAAATGCCATGATGGATCCTTTTCTCAATTTTAAGATAAAAGGTATGATTTGGTATCAGGGTGAAGCAGATGTCAGTATGCCTCAATTATACCATCAATTAATGAAGACTTTTGTCTCGGATATTCGTGATTCTTTCGGACAAGGTGAATTTCCGTTTTATTATGTACAAATCGCACCCTACCGCTACAAAGGCGAAAATTTGAGAGAGAGTGCTTTACTTCGTGAGGTACAAATGCAATGCATGGCAGAGATACCCAATTCAGGAATGGTTGTAACCACAGATATTGCCGGTCAGGCAAATAATATCCACCCTTCGCAGAAAAAAGAAGTCGGAGAAAGATTGGCTTATTGGGCCTTGTCAAAAACTTACGGTAAAAAAGACATCTCATACTCAGGACCTATTTATAAAAGTATGGAAATCAAGGATGGCAAAGCCTATATAACCTTTGACCACGAAGCTTTGGGACTCGCACCTTTTGAAATAGAATTAAAAGGTTTTGAAATAGCCGGTCAGGATCAGATTTTTTATCCTGCAAAAGCGATGGTTATACGAAAAGAAAACGGAAGGTTGGTTGTAAGTTCCGATCTTGTACCTGCACCGGTTGCTGTTCGATACTGTTTTAGAAATTATGAGATTGGAAATTTAATCAATACGATGGGATTACCGGCCTCTCCTTTTCGTACGGATCATTGGCCTGTCGAACAATAGAATTCAAGTTATATAAAAAGGGTTGTTAATCATTTGGTGAAAACATGAAGAAGCTGATCATAATAAACGGCAAGGTGATTTTTCCCGATCGAATCGAGGAAAATATGGCCGTAATATGTGAAGGAAAAAATATCGCAAAAATCCTTCCCATGTCAAAACTTCAACTCAGTGAAACCGATCATATCATCGATGCGAAAAACAATTATGTATCACCGGGCTTTATCGATATTCATACACACGGCGGAGGCGGTCATGATTATATGGATGGAACAGTAGAAGCTTTTCTCGGTGCGGCGGAAACTCATGCCAGATTCGGAACGACCGCATTATTACCTACCACACTCGCAAGTACAACCGAAGAATTATTAAAAATTTTCCCCGTATATAAAACAGCAGCAGCTCAAAACAAAAAAGGTTCAAAATTCCTGGGATTACATTTGGAAGGGCCCTATTTTGCCTACAATCAACGAGGAGCACAAGATCCTAAATATTTACGTAATCCGGAACCTAAAGAATACAATCGCGTATTAGAGGCATCTGATGATATTGTCCGTTGGAGTTTGGCTCCTGAATTGGATGGGGCACTTGAATTCGGAAAGGTATTGAGGTCAAAGAATATTCTTCCGTGTATTGCTCATACCGATGCTATTTACGAGCAGGTTGAAAAAGCCTTTAATGCCGGATTCACTCATATTACACACCTTTATTCGGCCATGTCTTCTGTCACACGTCGAAATGCATACAGATATGCCGGTGCCGTAGAAGCTGCATACTTAATTGATGACATGACCGTTGAAATCATCGCTGATGGTGTGCATTTGCCAAAACCCCTCTTGCAATTTGTATATAAATTCAAAGGTTCTGATAAAATTGCACTTTGCACCGATTCCATGCGCGGAGCCGGAATGCCTGACGGAGAATCGATTTTAGGCAGTCTGAAGAACGGACAGAAAGTAATCATTGAAGATGGAGTGGCAAAACTGATGGATCGCAGTGCTTTCGCAGGAAGTGTCGCTACAACCAACCGATTGGTTCGGACAATGGTAAACATTGCTGAAGTGTCCTTGACCGAGGCTGTAAAAATGATGACGCTCACCCCTGCCGGAATTATAAAGATCGATGATAAGAAGGGCTCTATACAAGAAGGCAAAGATGCCGACTTAGTGATTTTTGACAACAATATAGACATCTTCGCAACAATATCAGAAGGAAATGTAATCTATTCAAAATAGACATTCATTATTATTAAACTAAAAAATAAAAGGATCATGAAGTGTAAAATTTATCTATTTGTAATCATCATCTTACTCCATATAACTTCGCTCGTACAAGCTGAAATCAAAATCGGTATTATCGGATTGGATACCTCCCATGCTTTAGCATTCACAGAATTGTTAAATGGAGATAAAAACACAAAATATCAGGAATTTAAAGTTGTTGCAGCTTATCCTTATGGTTCCAAAACCATTAAATCAAGTTACGACCGTATTCCCGGATACACCGAAGGAGTGAAAAAATGTGGGGTAGAAATAGTGCCTTCCATTTCAGAACTATTAAAAAAAGTAGATTGCGTAATGTTGGAGACAAACGATGGAAATTTACATTTGGAACAAGCTCTGGAAGTATTTAAATCCGGAAAAATCATGTTTATTGATAAACCTATTGCCGCTACACTACCAGATGCGATAGCCATTTTTGACCTTGCCAAAAAATATAATGTACCCATCTTCTCTTCTTCAGCATTGCGTTTTTCACCGCAAACCCAAGAAATAAGAAAAGGAAATCTAGGCCATGTTTTTGCAGCAGATTGCTTTTCTCCGCATAAGAAAGAACCGTCCCATCCTGATTTTGGCTGGTATGGCATTCACGGAGTAGAAATACTGTATACGGTTATGGGTACGGGTTGCGTTTCCGTTAATCGTATGAAATCCAATGATGCGGATGTCGTCGTCGGATTATGGAGTGATGGAAGAATCGGAACATTCAGAGGATTACAAAAAGGGGATCCCATTTATGGGGGGACAGCATTTACAACAGATAAAGGTGCTGTTCAAGTCGGAGGATACGGTGGTTATGAACCACTCCTCGACCAAATTATCACGTTCTTTAGAACCCGCATAGCTCCTGTTTCTGAAAAAGAGACATTGGAGATATTCACCTTTATGGAATCCTCCAATGAGAGTGTCAGACAAAACGGCAGAATCATCTCTATGGATCAGACTTATCAGAAAGCACAAAAGAAAGCGAAAAAAATACTCAAAAAATTAAAAGAATAAATTGATGGTCAATCGAATAAAAATAATCGGACTATTTGCATTTTGTACTTTGAGCTTATCTTGTCGTTCAGAAAAGAAAACAACTGGACCAATGGATAATTTTGTCGGCAAAGATGGAGAAGTGAAATTGGTTATTTTAGATCCTGGTCATTTTCATGCAGATTTATTGCTCAAATCTTCCAACAAAATTATAAATGACAGTATTTATGTATATGCACCGCAAGAGAAAGAATTGTTCCAACATATACAACGGATAGAATCCTATAATTATCGTGCAGAGAACCAAACTTCATGGAAAGAATCTATTTATTCCGAGGATGATTTCTTTCAAAAGATGTTGTCTGAGAAAAAAGGAAATGTGGTGGTTTTAGCCGGTAACAATCAAAAAAAGGCAGATTATATCAATCAGTCTATTCATGCTGGGTTTAATGTGCTGGCAGACAAGCCGATGGCCATCAATAAAGAACAGTTTAACATGCTGAAACAATCTTTTGATGCCGCCAGGAAAAAGAAGGTGTTGTTGTACGATATCATGACGGAACGCTATGATATTTTGAATATCGTTGAACGGGAACTGATTCAAAATAAAGGACTATTTGGTAACGTTGAAAACGGCACCACAAAAGAACCTGCCGTATCCGTAGAAAGTGTCCATCATTTTTATAAAAACGTTTCAGGAAATGCATTGGTCCGTCCGGCATGGTACTATGATGTCGAACAACAAGGAGAAGGTATCGTCGATGTAACAACGCATTTGATCGATATCGTAAATTGGTTGTGTTTTCCTGATGTCGCATTAAACTATAAAAAAGATGTGACGATGCTGTCGGCAAAACATTGGACAACGAATTTAACCTTGCAACAATTTTTTCAATCTACCCTACTCAAACAATATCCGGATTATTTGACCAAAGATGTTTCCAATTCCATACTGAAAGTGTATGCCAATGGTGAAATCCATTATAAAATTAAAAACGTAAACATTGCATTAAAAGTGATATGGAATTATGAAGCACCTGCCGGTAGCGGAGATACTTATAGTTCAATCATTAAAGGAAATCGGGCGATATGCAAAATCCTTCAAAACAAGGAACAGTCTTATGTGCCTCAACTATATATTCAAAAAAGAGAGAAGGCAGATCAAAAGATGTTTGATGAAGCCCTTGATCAAACCATCAAAAAACTTCAACAAACTTATCCTTTCATTTCTCTAAAAAAGGAGGGAAATCAAATCAAAATTGATATTCCGGTAGAGAAAAGAGAAGGACATGAAACGCATTTCTCACGGGTGGCAGACAAATTTTTTGGTTTCCTGATCAATCGAAATATGCCTGCCTGGGAAATTCCAAACATGTTAACAAAGTATTATATCACAACATCTGCTCTGGAAATGGCTAAAAAAACAAAATAAAATGAACCATCCCTATTTCAATTACTATGAATCCTCTTCTCTTTTCCATGGCTCTTTACTCAGCATCATGGGAACAAGATTTGACATTCTGTTTGTAATTGAAAATAAGGCGACGGGTGAAGTGATTTGGGACAAAATTCAATCGGAACTGATTCGTTTAGATAAGCTTTTCAACCGCTTTGATCCTGAAAGTGAAGTTTCACAAATAAATTCAGAAGCCTGCTTGTCACCGTTCATTGTAAGTTCTGAAATGTGGGATATTCTCTTAAGCTGTAAAAAATATCATCAACAAACCAATGGCTTATTTGACATAACACTACAGGATTTCAATAAGGTTTTATTGAATCATAAAGAAAAATCTATTATATTCTCAGATAAGAACTTATATATAGATTTCGGAGGTTATGCCAAAGGATATGCCATAAATAAAATAAAGGATATTTTGGTAAAAAACAATGTTCAAAATTCTTTCATTAACTTCGGAAACAGCTCCATTTTTGCATTAGGAAAACATCCCTATGGCGATTGTTGGAGCATTGGGATAGAAAACCCTTATCAAAAGGGAAAAATGTTGGGTGAGTATAAACTAAAGAATGATGCTGTGTCAACCTCTGGGAACATGCCTTCCAATCCAAAGCACATAGTAGATCCTTTTACGGGCATTTACAATGAAGAAAAGAAAATGGTAAGTATCATCACCAAAGATTCAGTAGATGCAGAAGTATTGAGTACCTCTTTAATGATCGCACAAATTGAGAAAAAAGAAGAAATATTACATCATTTCAACACATCAGAAATATTCGTTTACAACTTATAATTAAAAAAATGTCTCCATCAAATAAAAACGACCAGTTAGATTTAGGACTTCGGAAATTTATTAAGGATTTAGGATACATTGCCGGTGGATCTGTTTTATTGGCATCTACTCCTTGGCTACAATCATGTACTCCTGAAAAATTAGAAGAAATAAAAGGCCAAAAAGCCCGTATTGCCATTATTGGTACCGGTTCGAGAGGCGTATACCATCTCCACAATTTGTTGAATATTCCACATGCTGAAATCGTGGCATTATGTGACAACTATCCACCCAACCTTAAAACAGCATCGGATTTATGCCCAAAAGCAAAAACATATACCGATTATAAAAAAATGCTCGAATCAAAGGATATCGATGGTGTGATTATTGCTACCCCTTTGAATTGGCATGCTCCGATGGTACTTGATTCTTTGGCCGCCGGCAAACATACTTTCTGCGAAAAAGCCATGGCTTTGACAATGGACGAATGTAAATCCATTTACGATGCATATCAAAAAACGGACAAAGTGCTCTATTTTGGAATGCAACGTTTGTTTGATGAAAAATATGTCAAAGCCTTGCAAATGATACATTCAGGATTGATTGGAGATGTTGTGGGAATGAGATGCCATTGGTTTAGAAATAACGATTGGCGTCGTCCGGTACCATCTCCGGAATTGGAACGTAAAATAAACTGGCGGTTATACAAAGAATCATCCGCAGGTTTAATGACGGAATTGGGTTCACACCAATTGGAAGTGTCCAACTGGGCTTTAAAAAGAATACCGGATTCGGTCATCGGAATGGGTGATATTGTTTTCTGGAAAGATAGCAGAGAGGTCTGTGACAGCATTAGTTTGACCTACCACTACAAAAACAATGTAAAAACAACTTATGAGACGTTGATTTCCAACAAATTCAACGGTATGGGAGAACAGGTATTGGGCAATAAAGGGACCATGGAACTGGCAAAAGGGCAGTATTTTTTTGAAGATGCAGAACCGGCACCGGCCATCCTTCAATTGATCAATCAAATGGAAAGTAAAGCTTTCTCTACTGTTCCCATAGCTGGTCCGAGTTGGGTACCGGAAATAGAAACCCAGCATAAACCGAATTATGTAATAGATGGACCAATCAGTATAAATCCCGGAGTATCTATGACAGGAGTTGACAAAGACGGTTCCGATGAATTGATTTCCGCTTTCTGCCAGGCTTCCATTACCGGAGAAAGGGCAAAAAATATTGTTGAAGAATGTTATTGTTCCACCATTCTTTGTCTGATGGGCAATCAGGCCATTGAACAACAAAAGAAAATTGATTTTCCTGAAAAATATAAAATACCTTATCTAAATTTTTAAGAAAATGAAAGATCATATTATTACGGCAAAATATCAAAAGAAAGAATTTCGTATCCTTCTCTTCTGTTTTGTTTTTGTCTTTTTATTAAATATTGCAGCCGTCATCATTTACAAATCGCCATGGCTTGAAATATTTACCGAGATCGGATATGTTTTATTAATTACCATGGTGCTATATTTTCTGTTTCTTTTGATTCGTATGATCATCTTTTTTATCAAGACATTATTTCATCGTTCATAACAATTATAAATATATAAATGAAAGGAGGGTAAATACCATTAGTTAATTCGTAAACAATCAAATGATTAAAAAATTAAAAAATTGATGCATGATGAAAATTTATCTCAGAGCGACATGTATCATTTTAGTAAAAATCTAAAAACCATTTTTATTATGAAAAAATCAATTACCTTAATCTTTGTTGGACTTGCATTAAGTCTTTCATCGTTTGCCAGCACTTATTTGATTTACAAAAGTTCAGGAGGAGGGACATGGACAAACACAGGCGGAATTGCAAGTCCTGTACTTGTTAATCTTTCAACAATCAATGGAGGAAGCGAAGCATCATTAAATGCTTGGTTTGCCGATCGAAGTTCAGCTACCCCAACTATGGGCGGCGGTTCTACATTCGTTTCGGGCGACCAGGTATGGATTATTAACGGAACTTATGTCCTGACTGATTCAATCAAATTATGCAACGGCGTCAGCTTGTATGGTGGCTTTTCAGGTGCAGAGTCTGCCGTTACAGCAAGAGCAAAAGGAACCAAAGCCTGGGATTTCACCAATGAAACAATTCTTGACGGAAATGCAGCGAAACAAGGTCTGTTCTGTGATTCTTCAACAGTTGCCACCCTTATTATAGACGGATTGTCTATTCAAAATTGTAAAAACAGTACCACAGCCACTTTGGGTGCAGCTGCCACATTATATGGTGCATCTACAACCATTCAAAACTGTATCATTAGAGATTGCAGTACGACATACACAAGTACACTTGGAACTACTTCCGGTGGTGTTGTCTTAAAAGGAGGAGCTTCTGCAAAAAATTGCTATATCCATGATAATACATCAACCGGCTATGGAGCCGGTATCAATATTTACGGCGATGGATGTAAATTGAGCGATAGTAAAATAACTTATAATTCAAACACCTTAAATGGATGGGGTGCAGGAGTTTCTTTGTATTCAACCACCAGCGGTGTTAAAGTTCTGAATTGTGATATCTCCAATAACATTTCAGCTGCTAAATCAGGTGGCGGTATGTTTATTTACAGCCCTACGACTATAAATGCCGATTCTATCACCATTTCTAACTGTACTTTTACTTCCAATAAGTGTGCAGGCTCCGGTGGAGGTCTCTATGTTACTACAGACACTCTTAATATTGTGAATATATCCGATTGTACCTTTGCATCAGACACTACAATTACCTCCAAGTCTACGAGTTACGGTGGAGGAGCTATTTTTTCAGCTAAAGGAACGATTCGCATCAATCGTTGTACTTTTACAAATAACATAACAACATACTCTAATGGAGGAGCTATATTTGCTATACCTCCTGTTGGTGGAGGTACAACAACGATAAACAATTGTATTTTTACAGGAAATGTAAGTGGAAATCATGGTTCGGCAGGTTTTCTTCAAGGTTGTACCACATTCAATAATTGCCTTGTCTACGGAAATATAGGCAATAATTCTATTTATGGAAGTGCAAACGCTAAAATCTTTAATACATTTAACAACTGTACTTTTGCATCAAATAAATCAAAAGCCGGTGCTATTGTTGGAATTTATCTGTCAACGCCAACTGCAGCAAAAGGTAAAAATGGTTATTTTACAAATTGTCTGTTTTATAATGGTGGCACAAAACCTATTGCGGTTGACCTTGACCCTACAAGTGGCGTAACACTTTATCCTGCTGTTAATTATTGTGGCTTTGATTCTACCGCTACTTATATGCCAACGGTATATAATAACGACTCAAGCCAATATAATATCTTTAACGTTTATGCTTCATCCTATTTCAATGCTGCTAACAATGATTTTCATTTGGCAGTAGGTTCACCGGCCATAGATGCAGGAACATCAATTGAGGATTATAGTACAGACTTGGCTGGACATAACCGCCCTTATGGATATTATGATATGGGAGCTTATGAATACGATGCAACTTATACCAACATTCCGGAAGCAAAAAAGGATCAAAATGATGTGACGGTTTATCGAAATTCGGACAACATGATTGCGATTAACTGTAATGCAGATGCCAACGCAAAATTATCGGTATCGGTTTATAACCTGACAGGTGCAAAACTGCTGACACAACAGATTACAAATTCAAACACGGTTTTGAGCAAACAGTTCAGTGCAGGTATTTATCTGGTATGTGTTCAATCAGACAAAAAGACATCTGTTCAAAAAGTTCTTATTAAATAATCACACAACTATAAATTAGAACAGCTTCATCTTTTTATAAGGAGACCCTGTTTTAAATGTTGTCTGCATGAATCATGAGATGGTTTCAAGCTTAAGCTTGGAACCATCTTTTTTTTATGTACGTCAAGTATCCACGATACTGTTACAAAAAGTGTGTCTGATATGAAGTAACATAGCCTTTTCGGCGTTAGTTTTGCAAAAAGCAAAAGATGTAAAACTTTCTGAACAGTCAGTCCTATCAAATCTATATGCTTCGTTTTTTGCCACTTACGCACTAAAAAAGGGTGTCTCAAAAGTCTGAGGCACCCTTTTTTTATTCGTATACACTTATCTGAGATCAAACTCAAATATTCAATTCTAAAAGGCTTAAAAAAATGGAGACTATAGTTTTCCGTTCTCTCCCTCTATCCATTTTATTTTACGACCGCAGTGCCGAATCTTTCCGGCCTTCCGAAACCACCTTTGGTCATCACCCAAGAGGAGAGTTCGATTAATGCATCTTTCGGTCTGCGTTCCCTGTTGAAATTTAATCCGAACTGTGGAGCAAGCTTCAGGTCTCCAACCGGAATTCCCATTTCGACTATCCATTCCTGTTTTTCTTTGTTAAGAGATGTTGCCGTTTTTATTTCCGGATGCCAGTTCGTATAACTACCGTCTGTCATATACGTTCCAAGAGCATTTACTGCTATATGATAGAATTTGCTTTGGGTAAGTCCCGGATCCATAAAAACTTCTACACAATCATCATTCGTTACGGCCCCCCCGTTCTTGGTTGCATCTTTCATAAGATAATCCACCACTTCTTCCGTACAGATAAAAGCAACATAAAAAACACCGCCATTCAATCCACAACGGACCCTTGTCGGCATTTGCGGATTTGAAAAGGAGTCATCGAGCCCAAGTTTTAATTCTGCCGCATCTTTCCATTCTTCATCAGTAACTTTTCCGTCAAGAACCGGAGTATTCATCATAGTAGGTATCTCAATGGTTTTTTGCGCATATTCCGGTTTGGGGATACTCTTTGATATCGGCACTATCGGAGAAACTTTAATCCCCGTAGGAGCAATATCTCCGGATTTTTCCATCATATTCACAATATTTGTCGCAACCATCCAGCGTATTTTATCATAATCTTCCAGTTTAAGATTATTACTGTATTTATAATCGCCGCTTGCATAAGCTATGATTTTCCCGTTTTCAGGTTTAATAAAAGTATATTTGGAAGCATCCTCTTCGGATAAAAGCATCGTCCAATCCATCTTTTTGTATTGGGCAGCCAAATTACTACTTAAATTTTCCCGAAGGTCTTCAAGCATCTTTTCAGCGGCATCGGCAGCCTTTTTAGCGTCTCCGCCTTTGGCTTTTGCTTTTTTGATCGTATTTTGGCAAAGTTCAAGATAATGTCGATCATTGATACCCTGACGTATTCCTTCAAAACCAAGAGATGAACCGCCGGGATGTTTATCTGTCTTCGGATAATAATGCATCCAGTCTCCAAAACTCCCATCAAGATCATTATAAAGATCCATTCTCCCTCCAAAATACACCCAATTAAATGCACCGTTTAGTCCGAACTTCCAATTAAATAATCCGGTCGCCCAGCGGCCACACTCACTGAGCCAACCTGAAACATCGTAATTATATAAAGTGACCTTCTTGTTTTCTGCCTGAGCTTGGCGAACATCTTCAGCGGAGCTAAGTGCTGCATTATAATTCCAGAGATTTGAATAAGGTCCGGCAACATCCACAAAATATTTGTCCCCGGGGCCATCCTCTTCGGTTGGGATACCGGCAGCCGTCAAAACTTTCAGCATATGTAGATTCTCATCTCTTTCCTGCTGTGTGTGCCATCCCGGTTCATCATAGGGCTGGATGTACATGATCGGCCACCCCTTCGTTTTTGACACCTTCATCAGTTCCCTATAAAACTCGACATAGATAGAATCGTATTCCGGAGTACCAAATGTGCGACCTGTTGTAGCCTTCTGGGCTGCTTTGGACATATCTATAACCGGTTCCGTAAACTTAAATTCTTTGTAGGCATCCATCACCAACTCAAAAAGCGTATTCCCCTGGAAATTGAATTTCACCTTTCCATCATCAGTAACGGTATAACTACTTGGTTCTACCCCATTACATATAGCTATGGAATTCATACCGTGCGCTCTCATATCTGCCAGATCATGACGAACTTGGGTTCTCATTGCATCAACAGTCTTCAGATTACCGAAAACTTGTCCATAATTGGAATAATACATTCCATACATCATTCCTTGGGGTTCCGGCAATTTAAAAGGAAGAATCCGAATGCTCACAGGAATTTTTTGAGATGCATTTTTGGTACGAATGGCAATCGTTCCGGTATAAACACCGGGTTTGGCATTTTCAGGAGACTTGAAATTGATCCAAAATTTTTCACTTCTATCTGTAGAAATGAAAACAGGACTTTCTAATGACGTAATATAGGCAGGAGCATTGACAAGATTCTGCTTTTTCTGATACATAAACCTTTTAGTCAAATACATCACAATATTCGGAGTCATACTTTTTGCCGGAATAATTGCTCCTTTACTTTTAAGATCAGACAATTCTATGCTCAAACCATCAATATCGCGTAAAGCATAGACACAAAAAGTAATCGGAATGATTTCATTCTGAGCAGCAAAAACATCTATCTCGGAAAGTCTTGTTAAATCCGGTCTGGAATATTCAAATGACATTTTCAAAGAAGAACTCGGGTAGACAATAAAGCCCTTTTTACTTTCAGACGCACTGGGAACAGGCTTAGGAAGTCTTTCCACATATACGACCGACATATCCGACGGATTTTGAACTTTGGTTTCCGTTTGTGCCTGCAATCCAGAAAACGGAAGAATTGCAAAACATAATGACAACACTAAAAAAAGAAATTTCTTCATGAGTTGAGTTTATAATAAGTCTTTTGAATTTTTTTAGAACATTCTGATATATTCGGATCCGACTGTAGATTCGATCATTTTCATGGTTTGCTTATAATCAAAAGGATATTCCTTGTTTTTATTTGCAAGATAAAATTTATTACCCCAGTCTTCGGTACTTGAATCTTTTTGAACAGATAACCATGAATTAAACATTTCATCTGCATGCTGCTTTTCGCCCAATTGATAAAATGCCAATGCTTGTAAAAGATAATCCATGGAGTTCTTGTCTTTTTCAGCATAAGCTACCTTTTTCAGGTATTCCACTTTTTTGACAGATTCTTTCATCTTCTGTGCAATCAAAGCCTCCAACCAATCCTCTATTCGTGAGTCAATCATTTCTTCAAAAGGCTTCCCTACGCCCATATTCCGTGACCACACCCTGGCTTCTGATATCTTTTTTTGTGCATCCGCTGTTTTTCCTTTAAAAAGTGCTTCTGCTGCCAATGATAATTTTGTAGCCCGATATAACAATCGTCCGTCAGGATCACCTTCGGGAGGTAATATATATATTTGATTCAATACCTTTTCTGCTGTTGTGTAATCCTTAGCCTTTAACAAGGCTCTTGTATAGATCAGGCCTGTAGGAAAATGATTCTTATTTTTTTTATAAAATGGGGTAATAACTTCCAATGCTTTTTTATTATCATTGTGATTCAAATAGAAACGTGTTAATTCCTGCGTATAACGCCATTCCAAAGATAATGAAGCTGCAATTTTCAAATCTTTCTCCTGAGATAAGACATTTTTAGTTGATTTTGCCCGCAATGAATATAATGGTGCGAATTTTACATCATCATTTATCGAAGATAATAACTCATAAGCTTTGTCCCCATTATTTCTCGAACAATTCAACAGAGCCAGATAATAACGAGGCTGCCAATCAGATTGTTGCTGTATGGCCCATTTAAACACATCTTCACTCTCTTCCCTGAAAGGAAATATAAAATTGGCATCTTGTGAAGCAGCTTTTTTCAACAAAGGTGCAACTTGTTTTTCATTGGCTGATTTACTTGATAAAAAGGCCAACCAATAACTCACTTCCGCATTTTCAGGTGCCAACTGTAATACAGTCTGACTTCTGTCTATCATATTTAGCGTATAATACCAAATTCCGAGTTCCAAATAAGTTTGTACAGGCATTTCATCCCGAATATTCTCTTGGAAATCAGATAATGTCTTTTTATTCTGATTGTTATAATACCGTTCGAAGCGAACAAAATGGTTGAGCGGTTCGATTTCGAGTATCCGATTTGCAACGACTTCTGCTTCTTTGCCTTTTTGAAGCGACAAATATGCTAAATAAGACATCTGCAATCCTTCTACATTATATACATTATTGATCAGACTCTTCTGTGCATACTCCAACGATTTTGCAGGATTATTCTGAAGCCTATAAATTTTACTGATCTCAGTGTATGCGGCACTCCTATAAGGTTCTGTCAATGCCGCAACTTCAAATCCATCCAACGCATCAAAATATTGATTCAATTTCATCGCCGAACGACCATATTCGTAATTTGCCGCAGCATCATAGGTGTCTATTGACAGTGCCTTTTTTGCACAGATGAAAGCAGAATCATAATTCAGATGATAATAATATAGTTTAGACATCTCTACCAATGACGGAATATAATTATGATCCAAATTCAAAGATTCTCGTATAGACAGTTCTGCCTTGTCATATAGACGAAACCCCATAAAATCTCTCCCAAGCAGATATTTTCCATAAGCAGAGTTCCAATTAAAATCTTTAATGGTTTCTACGGGACGGCTTAACGTATGATCTTCTTTACTCCAAAGCACGTTATGACCAAAAATGATCTTGGAAATTTTCTGATTATTCGGCACATTCATTTTAGATTCGAAAACTTGACCTATTTGAAGCTTTGCATTTTCCTGATAAATCAATTGATCATCATCATATATTTTGAGTGTGTCCTGTATCGTCTGAAGGGGCGAGATCCGGATATTGATCGAATGGTCCTTTTCTCCGACATGAATCACACCTAAAGGCGTAACATTACTTACACCTCCGGTTCCTCTGAATGGAAACCAATATTCTGTCCATGAATCGGTACCATACGGTATGAAATTTATCTGTTTATAGGGTGTCAAACTACTGGATACCAAATTCTGGTTAAACAATCTACCGCTTTGAAGTTCTGCATATTGACCATTTTTATCAGTCAATAATTCCTCCCATATTTTCCCTTCGTCGGACAAAGCCCATATCCATATTTTCTTTCCTAATTTATCATCCCGATTTGAATAGTGTAAAACACCATAATCATCATCTTTCCAATAGGCTCCAAAATAGGAACTATGCGTACCCAAAACGTGATATGATTTTGCTCCGACAAAATCATTTTCCTCCCAATGTGACAAGTTCTTATTAAGGGCTGAATCCATAGGCCATGAGGAGGAAAGACCCTCATGACCAATCAAATGTGTACCCGGATAAATGAATTCAAGATCTTTTTTTGTATTAACGGCTGTGTTTATCCAATGGTAATACGGCTGGGAGGCTCCTGTTCTATTATGCCAAAACGAACGGGTTGTAAACCATGCTTTATCTTTCGGAAGATTAATTTCTATATTCCAATAGGTACGGGTTAAAAGGTCTAAGTCACCAATCATACAACTAACACTCCCATCGGGATTGGTGCGAGTCAAATAATCAACAGGGAAGGAACATGCCGGCGAATGTCCGATCACGCCATAATTAAATTCAATGCCTCCACTTGTCCATGCACCTCGTAAAGCCACATCCCTGAATTTTACCACTTCGTTTCCATAAAACATTTCTTTTCCTGAAATTTTATCGATCACAGACCAAATTTTACCTCCGATTTCCGGAAAGATCTGAATTTTTAAAAAGTCATTTTCAAGTTCAACGACTTTCCAGGATTTCTTTTCAGGTGTCATTGTAAATCCTTCATACCTAAAATAAGGATAAATCTTCCCGAATACAGGCATTGGATTTGCATCTGAATACGGGTAAGTTACATATTCCTTCTGATATTCTCTGATTTTAGAATTATTCTGACCATACGAAAATATGGTCATTAAAGAAATTAAAACCAAAATAGAAATTGATTTCATGGTATATCTGATTATAATTATTTTTTATCATTCAATTTGATAGCTTCCTTTTTAAGGACATTAAACCAATCTTGTGCCGAAGGACAGCAACTGAACTGATGACCTCTCAACCAATCGGAACGCAGATAATAGACCATCGGTACGCCGGGTTCACAATGCAACACAACCCTGTGTTCCGTCGGTTGATCGTCAAAACGAATAAAGCGTTCTGCAGGAGTTATGATCCCCATGCCTATCCAGCCGATCGCCGGATCCTGAAAGCCCC